>Ga0082212_10000727_pt1 | contig 48068 bp, 37 predicted proteins | sample TergutNt197P3_FD_71548 | JGI IMG/M metagenome (GOLD analysis project Ga0082212, IMG submission 71548) | Neocapritermes taracua P3 segment gut microbial communities from Petit-Saut dam, French Guiana - Nt197 P3 | ecosystem: Host-associated > Arthropoda: Insects > Digestive system > Gut ... | reverse complement strand
CGCAAGGGGGCGTGGCCCCCTTGACCCGCAATTTCCCTGAAAACAGCAAAGCTGTTTTCAGGGTATGAGGGGTGCAGGGGAAATCATTTCCCCTGCCGGGGTTTGGGGCGGAGCCCCAAAGGATACCCGTATGCATATTCTTGTCACCGGCGCTGCCGGTTTTATCGGTTGCCACGCCTGCCTGAGTTTTCTGCGGGCCGGGCATACGGTTGTCGGCATAGACAACCTCAACGACTATTACAGCCCGGCACTGAAGGAAGATCGACTCGCACTGTTGCGGGACGATGCTTCTTTTCGTTTCGAGCGTTTGGATCTTGCCGATGACAGCGGCATGGAACGGTTATTCGGGAAAGAGCGCTTCAGCCATGTGGTCCATCTGGCAGCCCAGGCCGGGGTTCGCTACAGCCTGGAAAATCCCCGGGCCTATATCCAGTCAAATCTGGCCGGATTCGGCAATATTCTTGAAGGGTGCAGACAGGCCAGGGTGGAGCATCTGATCTACGCATCTTCCAGTTCCGTATACGGGTTAAATACCCAGATGCCTTTTTCCACCAGCCAGAATGTGGATCATCCAATCAGTCTGTACGCGGCCACGAAAAAGTCCAACGAGCTTATGGCGCATAGTTACAGCCATCTGTATGGGCTGTCCTGCACCGGCCTGCGGTTTTTTACCGTGTATGGTCCCTGGGGCAGACCTGATATGGCCTTATTCATCTTTACCAAGGCCATGCTGGAAGGCCGCCCCATTCCCGTGTTCAACGAAGGAAAAATGCAGCGCGACTTCACGTACATTGACGATATTGTGGAGGGGATGCAGCGGCTTTTGGGGCATCCGGCCACGCCTTCCCCGAACTGGAACCCCGCTGCGCCGGATCCGGCCACAAGCTCAGCGCCTCACCGGCTGTATAATATCGGCAACAATCAACCCGTGGCCCTGCTGGAATTTATCAGGGAGCTGGAACAGGCTCTGGGGGAAAAAGCGCGGCTTGAGCTTCTGCCGATGCAGGCGGGCGATGTGGTTGCTACCTATGCGGATATTGAGCCTCTTGCCCAGGCAGTGGGTTTTGCTCCCAAAACGCCTCTCGCGGAAGGTATACGCAATTTTGTTGCCTGGTACAGGGCATACTACCAGCAGTAGGTTTTACGAAAATAATGAAAGGCACTTAGCGGCAATTGTCCGCTAAGCGCCTTTTTGCATGCTGCCCAGATGCTCCGCTATTCGATGCCCTTTTCTTCCGGCGGCTTTTGTTGTAGCCGCCTGTGCAGGGCAAAGCGGGAAATACCAAGATAGTGCGCGGCTTTTGTCTTGTTGCCCGCGAATTTATCCATGGCCGCGGCAACCACGGCGTCCATCAGTTCTTCAAGCTGGAACGACTGTTCCGGAAGAATAAGCGCTGCGGGATTTTTCAGGTCAAAAGCCGGGCAGGCGGGCACAGGGGCCACGGGAGATGTCCCGGTAGGAAATGTGCGGCTGGAGAAAAGGAAGTCCACATGATCGGGAAGCAGGAGTTTTCCGTCATGCATAAGCACGGCGCGTTCAATGGTATTTTCCAGTTCACGCACATTTCCGGGCCAGGGATAGCCACGGAGAATGGACAGCGTTTCCGGCGCAAAGCCCGAAAATGATTTCTTTTTGCGCTCCGCTTCCCGGCGCAGAAAATATTCCGCCAAGGGGCGAATATCTTCTTTGCGCTCTCGTAGCGGAGGAATAAACAGATGTCCCACCCGGAGGCGATGATACAGATCCCGGCGGAAGGTGCCTTTTTCTACCATGTCCGCCATATCCCGGTTCCCGGCGCAAACAATGCGGGCCGTGAATTCCCGTTTTTTTACGCCGCCGACGCGGTAAAAACTGCGGTCTTCAAGCACGCGCAACAACTTGGGTTGCAGATGGAGGGGCATTTCGGCAACTTCATCCAGAAAAAGCGTTCCTTTGCCGGCTTGCTCGAGTTTGCCTGCCGCGCCTTCGGCCCGGCTGCCGGTGAATGCGCCCGCCTCATGGCCGAAGAGTTCGCTTTCAAAAAGTTCATTCGGGATGGCCGCACAGTTGATGGCCATGAACGGAGTTTCCGCCACACTGTCGCCGTTGTGGATGCGGCGGGCCAGCACTTCCTTTCCCGTGCCGGTTTCGCCCTCGATAAGTACGGGCACTGAAGGCTCCGTATGCATGATCAGGGCTTCACGCATCAACCGGACCATGGCCGGGGATTCGACTATTACCGGGCCGATGCCTTCCACCTGGCGCAAGGCGCGTCTGGCGCTTTCCAAGTCCTTTTTGATTTTCGCCGCGGCCTGGGAAACATGGGTTTCCATATCGGTGCGCAGAGCCATGTTTTCAGCCACCAGGGCCTGACGTTCCGCCGAACGGTCCACCACAGAGGCCAACTCGCGCGCGTTAATGGGTTTATTCAGGTAGTCATAGGCGCCCCGGCGCAGGGCTTCCACGGCCGTTGCCATGTCCGCGTGCCCGGTGATGAGCACGATGTCGCTTTTTCCGGCCAGCGGATCCTGCTTGAGCTCGGCCAGCAGGCTCAGGCCATCCATGCCCGGCATGCGGATATCTGTAATGATCAGGGGAAAAAATTCCTTGCGGGCAACAGCAAGCGCCGAAAGAGGATCTTCCATGCCGTGCGGTTCATGCCCAAGATCGTTAAGTACAAGGCACAGGCTCTGCAAGCTGTTGCTGTTATCATCAATTACAAGAATTCGCATAAGCCCTCCTTAGCGCATCAAATAGCACAAAGCAAGGGCCGGTAGTGGCTCAGCTTGCCGTGATGCTTTGTCAGGCTTGCTTTGTGCTCCGGGGCAGGACCGAAGAGTCCAGCCCCATCGCCCAAAGCTGCACCTTCCTCGCCTGACGACAAACTGAGCCACTACCGGCTTTGCTCAAACGGAGGGACTGTCCGGCCAGTGCGTGACGTGGATTCAGGTCAGGATTTGCTGATCGGGATTTTTTTGTTTTCCTGCAGCAGCTCCGCCTTGCGGGGGAGCGTGATGGTCAGAACGCCGTCCTTGTGAATGGCGGTGATGCCAGAGGCATCCACATCCTCAGGCAGGGCGAGGATGCGCTGGAAAGAGCCGTAGCTGCGTTCAATCCGATAGTAGTTTTTGCCGTTTTCTTTGAAGTTTTCGTCGCCTTCTTTATGTTCGTCGCTTTTTTCACCACTGATGCGCAGGGTATTATCTTCCACTTCCACGCTCAGATTGCTCTCATCCACGCCCGGTAGCTCCACGCTGACATAATAGTGCTTGTCATCGCCGCTGATGTCCAAGTGTGGTCTGATCATGGTCTCGCCAAGCTCTTTGCTCGCGCCGGGAGCGGCCACGTGCGGATAGTATCCATTGAACAGACTGTCGAACAGCCTGTCAAGTTCCATATAGAGCGGAGAGTGAGTAGCAAAGACACGTCTGCGCGTCTGCGCGGGCATATTCTCGGATTCTTCCCGCCTGAACCAGTTCCAGGGAATTAGTTTTGTTGAGTTCATGGATATGACCTCCTTTCATGATTGTCTTTCTATGGATAAGAGTAAGATCATGAAAAGAGCAGTCAAGAATAGATTGATGAATATTCAATAACCAGGATAGCTGGCATTATTGCTTAGCGAGAAAGGGACAGAAAGCCAGAGCCGCATCACTGAACATAGTGGTTTTATGTGCTATACCACCATGTTGTTTGGTGGTGTGCAGAATGATTGAACGCTCATCAATAGCTGATTGATAAGTGTTTTTTTGTTGTGTTTTGATTGCCTCCACAAGTACCACACGAGAAGATCTGCCGGTATGTGAATGAATATTCAGTACGCGCACCGGCGCGAGATCCGTGGCATAAAGCTGTGATAACAACTCCTCGCGCCGGCCAGCCGGAAAGGTGATTCCGAACCTGCCGCCAGGCTTGAGCGCGCGGGCCGCGCACCGGCAAAAGGCGCTCAGCGTATCCGGCTGTTCAAAAAGGGCCAGCAGGCGGGCAGGGTTCGAGGGGAGCCTGCCGCGCTCGCGTTGCCTGTAAGGAGGGTTGGCCAGCACTAAATCGAAAGAAGCTGGGGCTATTGGAAGATCCGGAGCCTGTATGTCCGCACACAGAGAGGTGAACGCCCGGCTGAAGCCGAGCCGGGCCGCATTGTCTTGTGCGGTGGCAACATATTCGGACTGAACATCCACACCGACTGCGTGCAGAGAAGGACAACGGCAGAGCATGGTCAGGGCAACAGCTCCAATGCCCGAACCAAGGTCAAGCAAGCGCATCTCGGGCGCGGGCTCTAGAAAACACCCCAGTAACAGGGCATCTGCGGAAAAGCGGTAGCCGTTTTCTGGCTGGGTGAGGCCACGCGGGAAATGGGCGCGCGCGGCCGAATAGTCTGCCTCGTCCCGGAGCAGAGTGCAGCGTTTCTTGCTTTGTGGCATGTTGTACAGGCTCATTTTTCCATTACGCCGCTTACTTTTTACTTGTCCAGGCCCGGAGCGTCTGCTAAAAGGCAGCTATGGCACAAGCGGAATCTTGCATAGACGGACAGGAACACACTGTTTCCAATGCCGCTGATGAAGAGGAAGACGGGCGTCTTCGGGTAAGTGTGGCGCATTATACCGCTGACGAAGTGATCCGGCAATTCCTCGGGCTTTACAATTGTCTTGATTTCAAGGCGGAACTCGAAGACATCGGTATTTCCCGAATACAGTTCCTGCGCCGCGGAAAAGCGTTGCGGGAGTTCCGGGCCATCAGCATAGCCCTGTGGGGACTCGCCCTGCAAAAATCTTTTCCCAATGACGCCGGTGATTTTTTTGCCGAATTCCGTGAGAAAGCTCCACTGTTGGCCGGCAGCGGCAGAGAAACAGCGCGCCTGCATGAACGCGTCAACGCGTATATCGAATTGCTCGCGCCCAAAAAAGACACGGACTTTTCTCCTGTCGCCGATCATCTGGCCAAGGTCCTGGCTTTGCACGCCGGAGATGTGGCCCGCCTCCGCCTCAAGCTTTCTCTTATTATACGCAATCTGTATGTGCTGATTTTTGACAAGCTGGTGTGATGCGCCGGAAATAAACACGCTCGGACGCCGGCTCAGCCCGGCGTTTTTTTTATCAGGCAGGCCACGCATGCAAGAAACGCGGACCATCTGTTTTTGCAACAGCAATATTCCCTGGGGCGGCGGCGAGGCCTGGCATCTGAGCGCGGCATTGTCTTTTGCCGCCAGGGGCTGGCGTGTTTTTCTGCTGTGCCGCCCTGAGGGAGAACTGTACAAACGGGCTGTGCAATACCGGGGAATCACGGTTATTCCTCTGCGCCTGAGCCGCTTCTCCTTTCTCAATCCCTTGCTGCGGGTCCGCCTCTGTCGATTCTTTCTGCGCGAAAGCGTCGAGGCCATAATCATGAACCTGCCCACGGATCTGAAAGTTGCCGGACCCTCGGCGCGCAAGGCCGGAGTGCGGCATGTCGTATACCGCCGGGGCAGCGCTCTGCCGGTACGGGACTCGGCCATGAACAGGTACCTTTACGGCAGCGTCATCACCCGGCTTATCACGAACTCACGGGCTACCCGGGAACAGGTCCTGGCCAACAACCCGGGACTGATAGCAGCGGAAAAGATTGCCGTTATTCCTAACGGAGTGAACATTGAGGCCTTTGACGCCGCCCTGGCTGAAGCTCGACAAAAGCCGCCTCTCCTGCCGGATCTGCCGGACCGGCGTCCGCTGATCATCGGTAACGCAGGTCGGCTGAACCGGCAAAAAGGGCAGCACATGCTGCTGCAACTGGCTGCAAAACTGCTGGATGCCGGAATAGATTGCCGGGTGCTCATCGCGGGTGAGGGGGAGCGCGAGGCCGAACTGCGGGAGCTTGCAAAGCGTCTGGCGCTTGGCGACAAGGTTCTGTTCTGCGGATTTATGCAGGATCTGTCGCCTTTTTGGTTGGCTATTGATGTCTTTGTTTTGACCTCGCTCTGGGAGGGGTTCGGTAATGTGGTCATTGAAGCCGGTTTGGCGGAAAAGCCGGTGCTTGCCTTTGCCGTCAGCAATCTGCCGGAACTGATTCATGAAGGCCCTGACGGCAACGGTCTGCTGTTTCCCTTGCCCGAAGGCATGGAAAGTCTTGCTCTGGACACGCGTGGGCATGCCGTCGAAGGTTCAACAGGAGAAAATTGTGGGCCTGAAAGCGGAGCGCCGCTGGCGGCAATGGCAACGGCTCTTGCTGAACTTGCGGAAAAACCGGAGAAGAGGGAGGCGATGGGATGCGCCGGGCGGCGGATGGCTCTGCGCTATGCGCAGACAGTCTGCATGGACGCCGTGGAGGCGTTGCTGCATTGAAGCTACTGCGCGCCGCCGAGTCCGCACACCCTGTAAACCCGCTCGTAAGCGTGGGATACCCGGATGGCGAAGCGGGAAGAAAGTCCGTAGTCCCGCAGCCTGCAGTAAACATGCAGGGGGTTGAAGCGGTGCTGCAGATATGCCTTGAAAAGTCTCATGATCTTGAATCTCTATGGTTTCATGCCGTTTGAAGAAATATGCAGGCCGAAATATAAAAACTTTCACTCCGGGTGTCCAGCAAAACACGGCATAATTCGGAAAAAATATTGCAACGAGTCTGCCAGTGTGGTATCCTATACAGTTGCTTTGTCCATTTTGGCATCAGGTCACATAACTGTCGCTCTATCCGCCTTGTACTTTGAATATGCAAATTGTTTGCCAACTTGCTCTCCTATCGGCACTTCCACCCTCTTACTTTACCGTGCACCGGTGAGGCCGTTTAATGAACCATCAGGCTCAAGGGCGATCCTTTTTTCCAGGTAGGCGGCTGGCCGCCCCCTCCTGGGTTATTCCCGCGCCTCTGGAGGAAAACTGTCGTTTTCTGGCCGGGCGTGTGAATGAAGTAGGGTTGCTGTTCTTTGAGACAGAGGGGTCTCTGGCCTACACGGAGCAGGATATTCCCAGGTCGCTGGCGGTTCTTCCGTTGTCTTTTCATGTGCATTTACCGGTTGATCTGCCCTGGCATGAGCCTGAGCGCGCCGCGAAGATATGTCTTGCCTTGCTGCGGAAAGTGTCCAGTTTACGGAATAGCGGTGTCCCGGATAATGAACAGTCGCCGCCACACTGCCGGGGAGTGCTGCATCCGCCCCCCTATGATCCGGCGGATTCCGGCAGCGCCGCGCAAAAGCTTGCGGCCTTTGCCAGGGGCTTTGCGGACAGAGGAGGAGAGAATTCCCTGTTGTTGCTGGAAAATATTAAAGACAATGATTTGACGCCCATTCTAGATCCCCTGCTGGAGCACGGATTTACGGTTTGTCTCGATTCCGGACATATGCTGGCTTATGGCCAGGAGTCGCTGCTGGGTAATGATGTTCTGCTGCAGCACACGCGCATGCTGCATCTCAGCGCTCCGGGCAAAGGAAGCTTGTCAGGATCCCATTTGCCGCTGACCATGCTTGATCCGGCCGGAGCAAGGCTCTGTCGTGAACTGGTGCGCCAGCTTCCGCAGCAGAGCGTACTCATGGCCGAGCTGTTCAACTGGCCGGCTATTGAAGTTTCTCTGCCCATACTCCGCTCCTGGCTGTTGGGTAGTGCCTCAATTTGAGCGATGTCGCTAGTGTCTCAGTTTGTCGTCAGACGAGGAAGGCGAGTTTTTTGCGACGGGAGTGTACTCTTATGGTACTCGACCGGAGTAAAAAACGACGCCTGACGAAGTATCACGGCAAACTGAGACACTAACGGCTGTTGCCGCAGGTTTGAACTTCGGGTATGGACAGGCTATACTGCGTTTTCTGAGGTGGGTATGGCCTATTTCCGCGCGCTGCCGAACTTGCATAAAATGCTTGAAATGCTCTCGCGTGAGCAACGCTGGCTGATTCTTATTGTCGCGGATCCCGATGCCATGGCTTCGGCCATGGCGTTAAAGCGTATTATGGGTCGCCGGGTACAGGAGGTGGTGATTGCTAAAACCAACCCGGTCACCCGTCCGGACAATCTGGCCATGAAGCGCTATACGCGCCTCAAAATGCCCCAGTTCGATCCCGGCATGCTGCCGCGTTTTGACGCTTTTGCCATGGTGGATTCACAGCCGCATCATAATCCCGTCTTTAAGGATATACCGTTCTCGATTATCATTGATCATCATCCCCTGCCGGAAACTCCCTACCCTGCCAGGTATTGTGACATCAGGCCGCAATACGGCGCCACCAGCACCCTGATGACAGAGTACCTGTATAACTTGAACATCAGGCCGGGCAAGCTTTTGGCCACGGCTCTGCAGTTCGGGATCAAAACAGATACCAGCAACTTTGAGCGTCATTTTTACGATGTGGACCTGCGAGCCTATCAGTATCTCAACCGCTTCGCTGATCACGTCCTGCTTTCGCGCATAGCCCGAAGTGAATTCCATCTGCACTGGCTCGATACTTTTGCCAAGGCCTGCACCAACTTGTACGGCATGGGCGAGTCCGGGCAGTATGTGTTTGTCGGGGAAGTGGATAACCCGGATATCCTGGTCAACATCGCGGATTTTTTCATGCGGGTGTATGAAATACGTTGGGCGGCCGTGGCCGGGCAGTATGAAGACACCGCTGTGGTTATTTTCCGTGGAGACGGCATTTCGTGTGATGTGGGGCTTTATGCGTCACAGGTTTTCAGTGAAATCGGATCGGCCGGAGGACACAAAGTCATGGCCCGGGCTGAGTTTCCGGTTGCCGCGGCGGACGGGGCCGAGTTGGAGATGTTCATCTGGAAACGTCTGACCTCTACGGCTTTGCGCCGCACTAAATGCCACAGGTCCGAAAGCAAGTCCCCGGCCACGGACGGCGGCGCCTGCGCGGATGAGCCTGATGACGGAAAAACAGCGGCAGATGCCGATTTATAGCGGCGGCAGCATGGCCCGCCGGCCTTTAAGCGTAAGGCGGCACAGCGGCAGCCCGCGATAGTAGAGCCCGGCTTCACCGGACTCGGCGTCCAGAGGGAGTCCCTGTCCTTGGAGCAAAGACAGCAGAGGCGCGATATCTTCCAGATTGATCAGCGGCAGCCCTTTGTCGCTCGCGCTCTGCACCGTAGGCATAAGACTGTGCAGGCGCGGACCGAGCCGCAGGTCGCCTTGCTTTCCTGTTTTGCCGAGTACAAAACCTTTCCAGGCCGTTTTTTCCGGTATGAGATCCTGGTGTGCTGCCGGCAGAAAATGCGCTGTTCCGTTAAAGACGGCAATATCGCCGGGCGGGAGCAGGCCGGGGTCGGCATAGCAGGTATCCAGCATAGATACCGGCAGGTACTGTGCCTGCGCGCTATCATGTCCCTTGCGGCCGGTCTTGCCGTGCCGATGCCGTTCGCCCACAAAGCGGCTTTCTTTTTCCCAGGGGCGCATGAAAAAACCGTGTTTCAGGCTTTCCGGCCGGACATCGGCCGTTTGCGGAAAGTCCGTACGGAAAACGCCCCTTGCAGGCGGGCTTGTCGCTTCAGGGGCATTCACTCCGGCCGGGGCACACGTCGCTGGTTTCAACAGTAAGGCTACGAAAAAACCTTGGCCGTCTTCACCGGTGTTCACGCGCAGGGAACCTTCAAACTCCGGCCGGACAGGTTCGGCAAAGGAAAACCCCGCCGGAGCATCCAGGGGCGTGAACACCAGCCCCAGTTCCTCCTGCGCATAGCGGACTTGGTCTTCATTTTCCAGGGGATTGGTGGTGCAGGTGGAGTAGACAAGCCTTCCGCCCGGGGCCAGCAGGCGGGCGGCCTCGGCCAGCAGGCGGCGCTGCAGGGTAATCAGCGGCCGGATTTTATCACCCTGCCATAAGCGCATGACCTGCGGGTTCTTCTCAACAGTCCCCCAGCCGCTGCATGGCGGGTCCAACTGGATATACTCCCAAGAGCCTTTGACCAAAGGCAGCTTTTCACCAGGGTATGGGGCGGTACAGCAGCATAACAAATTTAACTGCTGCAGGTTGCGGCGCAAAGTAACCAGCCGGGCCTTGGCCGGCTCATTGCCGAGCACGAACCCCGCTGGCCCGGTGAGCTGCCCGAGCAAACTTGTTTTGCTGCCGGGGCTGGCGCACATGTCCAGCACGGCGGCCCCCCTGGGCGGATTAAGCGCCAGTGGCGGCAGCATGGAAGAGCGGTCCTGAATGTATATATAGCCGAAAGCAGCCGCCAGACAGGACCCGAGCGGCAGAGGCTCCCGCGTCAATCTGCGGGCCAGGGGAAAAAAGGGCTCGGGCTCAAACTCAAAACCTTGGGCACGCAAAAGCGCTTCCACGAGAGGAGTTTGTTCCGGCCTGCAAACAAGGCGGAAGGAGCGCAGATAGCTACATGGCTTATTCATGCCGGGCTCTGGTTCGTTAAAGGCAAATCTTGCTTAGGGGAACGTTAAAGGATATAGTGAGCCCCGCTTGGCTGCAAGTGAAAGTATGCTATGGGCAGCCATTGCCTGCATAGTTCAAAATTAAAAAGCCGGTCTCTGGAACCGGCGACACCTTCGGGTGTAGCAAAACACTGTCTCCATATCAAAGAGAGGATGTAATGAAGCGAGTTTTTCGCGCGGGCGTCGGCCTTTTCGCTCTTATGCTGCTGCTGGCCGGACAGGCATTCGCAGCCCAGAAGGTCACGTATATTGTCCTGCCGTTTTCCGTGCAAGGGCCGCAAGGCTTCGCCTATTTGGAAAAATCCATTCCCCAGATGATCACCTCTCGCATTTATTGGAAAGATCGCGTAGAGCCTGCTCGCGAACTTTCTCCCGGTGCCAGGCCGGTGGATAGTGAAAGTGAAGCTGAAAAACTGCGCGCCCAATATAAGGCTGACTACGTTATTTGGGGCAGCGTAACCATAGTCGGTGACGACGCCAGCCTAGACGTGCGGGTACGCGACAAGACGGGCAAAGTCTGGCCTCAGACCCGGGAAGCCAAGGCTCCCCAGTTGATTACCGCCATCGGGGCCGTGAGCGATGCCATTAACCGCGATGTGTTCAACCGCGCGACTTCGGCCTCCAACCGCTCCTCGGGCTCCGGCGGCTCGGCAGGAGCCGGGCGCGTCAACCAGATGAACCCGGATATCGTGGTCAATGAGAATTCGCCCAAGGAAGTGTATCTGAACCCGCAGTTCCGTTACGCCGGGTCCAGCCAGGAGGATGAATCCCGTTTGCGTTCCCAGGCGCTTAATTTCCCGGCCATCGGCATGGAAGTGGTGGATGCGGACGGCGACGGCAAGAATGAAATCTTTCTGCTTGACGATCACACGGTCCGGGCCTTCCGCTTTGAAAAGAACAACCAGCTCAAGCAGATCGGCGAACATCGCTTCTCGTTGAACAGCCAGTGCCTGAATATCCGTTCCGTGCCCCGTCCTTCGGGCAAGGCATGGCTTGTGGTTACGGTGATCGATCAGGGCGGCGTGCCGCAATCCTGCGTCCTGACGTTTGACGGCGCTTCCTTCAAGGAAGAGATGAAAAATATCAAACACTACCTGAACGTAGTCAAGATGCCGCCGGACTATCTGCCCAAAATCATCGGCCAGGAAGCGTCTCCTCCCCGTTTGTTCAGGCCCAACAGCCTGACCGAGATGATCCCCCAAGGCGGCACGCTTGTGCCCGGCGGACGCCTGAACCTGCCGCCCGAAGCCAATGTCTTCAACTTCACCTGGCTGCCCTCCTCGCGCGGCGAGCGCGACGGGCAGAAGCTGATTGTGCTCACTCCCTCTGAAACGCTACGCGTCTACAATGCTAAGTTTTCCCGCCTGGCGGAAACCTCGGAATCCTATTCCGGCGCTTCCACGGGCATGGAAATCGATCCCTCCATGCCGGGCCTCGGCCGGGATGACGTGACTCTGCCCAGCGTGTTTTATATTCCCATGCGCATGGTGCCTTACGACCTTGAGCGCGACGGCAACTGGGAATTGATTGTGAACAGGCCGATTTCCACGGCTTCCAAGATTTTCGATCGCTACCGCTATTTCCCGCAATCGGAAATCCACAGCCTGTTCTGGGATGGCCTGGGTTTGAGCTTGCAGTGGAAAACCCGTCGCATCAAGGGCTCCATGGTGGATTACACGATTGCGGACGCCAATAATTCCGGCATTCCCTCTCTCGTGGTCTGCGTCAATACGCACCCCGGCGCCATTGGTGCAAGCTCGCGCAGGGCCATGGTCCTGCTCTATCCTCTGGATATCTCTCTTACCGCTCCGGGAACCGCCCCGGACAGGAGCGATCTCCTGGACGATTAATGGCGGCGTTTTCTTTCCGTTTCAATCCGCCTCAAGGCCCGCAAAACGCGGGCCTTGACGTTTTTTCCGGCTATGGCAGACTCGCATTCCGTTATTCTCTTCATCCCGGAAAATACATATGGTCGATACCCCAGCAGTACAGAACGCTCCCCTGACCCTCACTGTCACGCCGGAGGAACAGGGCATGAAGCTTTTGCGCTTTTTGGAGTGCCGCCTGCGGGGACATACGCCTCAATCCATGCTGCACAAGTGGATCCGTACCGGCCAGGTTCGGGTCAACAAAGGTAGAACCGGGCCGTATCACCTGCTGGAGCAGGGCGATACGGTGCGTATGCCTCCTTTTGCCGTAACGCGTCAGGTTCAGGCTTCTCCGGTTTTTCCGTATTCCGGGCCGGATCTCGGGCCGGGACTGCGGATTCTCGGACAAACCGGCGACTATATGGCCCTGGCAAAGAACGCCGGACTGCCTGTACAGCCGGGCAGCGCCAATACGGACAGCGTGGTTGAACGGCTGCGTGCCGCTTTCCTGGGAGAGCCGTTCATTCCCGCTCCGGCCCACCGGTTGGACAAACATACCTCCGGTGTTTTGCTGGCGGGCAGAAGCCATACGGCTCAGCGCCGCCTGCACGCCCTGTTCCGGGAAAACGCCGTGCGCAAGGAGTACCTGGCCTGGGTGCCTGGCGCATGGCCCTATAAAAAAGCTGTTCTGTTGCAGGACAGACTGGAACAACAGGCCGACGCATCCGGCTATGAAAGGATGGCTGCCTTGCCCGGCGGCAGGACAATAGAACTCTTTCGTACAGATGCCCCGCGCGAAGAAGAACCCGGTCAGGCTTTGAGCGTGATACTGCCCGTGCACTCTCCGCAGGTAATCCGGGAAGCCACGCTGCTGCTGATACGACTGTTGACCGGGCGCAAGCATCAGATTCGGGTACAACTCGCCTCGCGCGGTTTTCCGATTATCGGGGATGCGCGGTACGGCGGTCCGGTCTTCCGACCCATGCTTTTGCATGCCTTTACTCTGGCCCTGCCCCCGGAGCGGGGAGAAGAAGAAGCCGGACCGGAGTGGTCCCTGCTCCCGGAGTGGCCCGCGCTCTTTATGCCGGACGCGACTGCTCTGGATGCGGCCAGGGAGCTGTTGACCTGTGAAACAGTGTAACCGTTGGTGGTGAATGCGCGGTAGTGTCTCAGTTTGGAGTCAGACGAGGAAGGCGCCGCTTTGCGCGATGGGGGCTGGGCTCTTCGGCCCTGCTCCCGGAGCGCAAACAAGCCTGACGATGTATCACGCCAAACTGAGACACTACCGCCGCTTTGCTGCCCGTGAGCTTTGTGATACACCTTGGCGGCATAGTACTGTCGGTACGCTCCTTTTGGGCGCTATTTTTCCTGTAAACAACGAAGAGAGAACCCCATGCATCTTCTTTCCGAAGCCATGGCCGACAGTGTCGGCAAAGGCTCCATGATCCGCCGCATGTTTGAAGCGGGCATCGCTTTGAAAAAACAGTACGGTGAAGACGCCGTGTGTGACTTCAGCCTGGGTAACCCGGATTTGCCGCCGCCGCCCGCTGTTGCCGCCGGTATGCGTGAATTGGCCGAGCATCTGAATCAGCCGTTTGCCCTCGGCTACATGCCCAATGCCGGGTTTCCCTGGGCGCGCGCCGCGCTTGCCGGCCAGGTAGGCAAGGAGCAGGGCGTCAGCCTGACGCAGGACGACGTGATTCTCACCTGCGGCGCCGCAGGCGGGCTGAACGTGCTGTTCAAGGCTATTCTGAATCCGGGTGATGTGGTGCTCTCCTTGACGCCCTGTTTCGTGGAATATGGATTTTACGTGGGCAACCACGGCGGCGTCTTCCGGGGCGTTGCCACCAAGCCCGATACTTTTGCCATTGACTTTATCGCCCTGGAAGCGGCGATTACCCCACAGACCAGAGCCCTGATCCTGAATTCTCCGAACAATCCCACAGGGCAGGTGTATTCGCGGGAAGAGCTCCGTATGCTCTGCGATCTGCTTGAGGAAAAATCCCGGACCCTGGGACGGCCCATCTTTCTGGTGGTTGATGAGCCCTACCGTTTTCTGGCCTATGACGGTGTTGAAGTGCCGTCCTTGCTGCCCATGTACGCATACGCGGTGGTGGCCAGTTCTTTTTCCAAAAACCTCTCCCTGCCGGGCGAACGGGTGGGCTATCTTGCCTTGTCTCCCCTGCTTGAAAACAGAGCGGAGCTTATGGCCGGGCTCATTCTGGCCAATCGCATTCTGGGCTTCGTCAATCCTCCGGTGGTGGGTCAGTTCCTCATGCGCGCGGCTCTCGGTTCCGAGGTTGACGTCAGCGTGTATAAACGCCGCAGGGACGCAATGGCGGAAGTGCTCACTGACGCCGGGTATGACTTCTTCATGCCCAAAGGCGCGTTCTACTTTTTCCCCAAAGCGCCCGGCGGCGACGACTCCGCCTTTGTGGACAAACTGGCCAAGGAACTGGTGTTGGCCGTGCCCGGTTCGGGCTTTGCCGGGCCGGGGCACTTCCGGCTGGCTTTTTGCGTGGATGAAAGCGTTATTTATCGGGCCGCGCCCGGTCTGAAAAAAGCCATCGGGAAATAAATTGTGTTTTTTGGAGGGGCGCTGCCCCTCCAAACCTCCCCGGCAGGGGCATGATGCCCCTGCACCCCCATATCCAGAAAACGGCAAAGCCGTTTTCCGAAATTGTGGGGTCAAGGGGACTCAGTCCCCTTGCGGGGTTTGGGGCGGAGCCCCAATACGAATTAAGACATGACCAGAATATCCCTTTCCTACGCTCAGGAACGCTGTGTGCGTCTCGCGGGCAAACTGATGCAAAGCACCGGGATGCTCCATCCCGGCGCCAGGGTAGGCGTTGCCGTGTCCGGAGGTATGGACAGCTTTGTGCTGTTGAAAGTGTTGCAGATCCGGCAGCGTATCGTCCCCTTTTCCTTTTCCCTTATGGCCTTGCACGTAAATCCCGGCTTTGCCCCGGACAACCACGCCGCCCTGTTGCCCTGGCTGGCGGAAAACGGCATTGCCGGCCATGCGGAAACAGCGGATCACGGGCCGCGCGCTCACTCCGAAGAAAACCGTAAGCGTTCGGCCTGCTTTTATTGCGCCATGCTGCGGCGCAAACGCCTTTTTGAACTGTGCCGCCAGTATCGATTGACCCATCTGGCTTTCGGCCATAACGCGGATGATCTGGTGTCAACCTTTATGCTGAACCTGTGCCAGACCGGCAGGGTAGAGGGCATGGCCATGAGGGAAGCCTTTTTCGGCGGTGTGCTGACGGTTATCCGGCCACTCCTGCTGGTGGAGAAAAAGGTGATCCGTAAGGCTGTTGTTCAATGGGATCTGCCCATGTGGGAAAACCCCTGTCCTTCAGCCGGAACCTCAAAACGCGGCGAGATCATGCAGGACCTGGGCCGCCTGTGTGAAGGGCATAAAGTGCGCCGCAAAAACATATACAACGCCCTGGGACGCTGGCAGTTGCAGGCGGACGTGAGCAAAAATTCGAATACATGACTCCTCCGACAGCGCAAAACAAAACCGGCGGCAAAAGCGCGCCCAAAAAGACCGCCAAGACCGGAAGCAAAAAAGCCGCTCCTAAAAAAAAGACTCCGGGCAAGAAAAAGAAAGGCGGATCCGGATACAAGCTCCTCCTCGCCTTTGCGGCCGGTTTGGCCCTGGCTTGTCTGGGCTTTTGGATGCTGCGCGATGTGTCCCTGCCCAGCCTGCGCGATCTGGTGGAACAGGAAGCGCCCCGCTCAGCATCTGATTCGGCCCGGCCAAAAAAGGCTGTTCAGCCAAGCGCGCGGCTTGCTGAAAGTAAAGAAAAGCCTGTTCTGCCCAAGGTGGAGGAACGGCCTGCCCAGCCTGCCCCGGAGACCGGACGTGAGGTCGCAAGCGCGGTGGAGAGCGCGCTCGCGGATCTGCAAAGCCTGGCCTATGAGGAAAGTCTCCTCCACGTTCCACTTGAGGAACGGGTCCGTCAGGCGGACTATGCCCTGATGCAGGCGGCATGGCTGCACAAGCTTCCGGCCAAGGCCATGCGTCTGGCCGCGGTGGAGGAGCGGGACAAAGACGGGGAACGCTACCGCTTTCAGAGCATAGAGATTCTGCCTGGTAAAAACGCGTCGCCCTTTGTGGATGCCCTTAAAGACTGCCTGGCGCTCTGGGGTGAAGGGGCTTCGCTCAAGCCTGTCGGGAAGGATGCCTGGGTTATTGCCCTGGACGGCATGCAGACGCACAGCATACGCCTGTATCCGGGGCAAACGGCCTTTGCGCAGGCCCCGGCCATTCCCGGCGCACCCGCCGGGACGCGGGAGCCGCCTCCGGAGATGGCTATGCCGCGCTTGCGTAGCGGTGGCGAAGAACCGAAGCTGGCTATCGTTATTGATGATCTCGGCGCCAGCGAGTCCGCGCTACGGCAACTTTTGGCCCTGAATTATCCCGTTACCTGCGCTTTCTGGCCGCATGGCGCCTATACCCGCTCCGGCGCCGGGGCAGCCCATGCCAAAGGACGGGAAGTCCTGGTGCACCAGCCTATGGAGCCTCTCGGCTACCCTAGGGTCAGACCGGGACCCAATGTGCTCCTGAGCGGTATGAGCGACAGCCAGATTCGGCGCATCCTGGACGCGTCCATAGCGGCGGTGCCGCATGCCGTGGGGCTGAACAACCACATGGGCTCCAGGTTCAGCCAGCAGACGGACGGGGTGAGCACGGTCCTCCGGGTGCTCAAGGAACGGGGCTTGTTCATGCTGGACAGCCTGACGCACAAGAATTCCGTGATTACCGACCAAAGCAGACGCATGGGAATAGAACATTATAGTCGTAATGTTTTTCTGGATGCATCCCCTTCCCGCGAAAAGATCCTTGAGGAATTACGCCGCGCGGAACGTATTGCCCTGTTTACCGGGCAGGCCGTGGCTATCGGACATCCGCTGCCGGAAACGCTGGCCGCGCTTAAGGACTGGCAGCGGCTGCGCAACCGGGATGTGCGCATTGTGAAGCTCAGGGAACTGCGGCAGGAGAAATGACAATTCCCGACTCCCCCCTATTTCAGCAAATTGGGCAGGAACATGACAAACTTCGGAAAGGCCGCCACTATGAATATCAACAGCCACATGGTCGCCAGATAAGGGATAACGCGTAGCGCCACCTGCTCAAGCCTCACATCCGTAATCTTCATTGTGATGAACAGGTTGCTGCCGAAAGGCGGCGTCAGAAAGCCGGTTTCGCAGCATACCACAAAAAGGATGCCAAGCTGGATGGGATGGATGCCCAGCGCGTTCGTTATGGGCAGGAATACCGGCGCGAGCACCACAACCATGGCCAGAGTATCGGCCACGAACCCGCACAGGAAAATAAAGAACGCGATGAGCAGCAGCGTGACGGTCGGGTCGCTGGAAATGGACGCCAGAAAAGCGCCGACAGTCTGCGGTATCTGATACAGGGTCAGCAGGCGGGAAAAGGCCATGGACACGCCCACAAGAATGGTTGCGGAACCCGCAAAGGACGAGGTGCGCACCAGCGCCGAGGTCATGTTTTTCCATGTGAGCTTGCGGTATACAAAAATACCGACAAACAGCGTCCACAGCACACCCACTATGGCGGCTTCCGTCGGCGTGAATACCCCGCCGTAAATGCCGCCGAGGATAATGCCGGGGGTGGCCAGAGACCACTTGCCCTTCCAGATGGACAGGAGCAGTTCCTTGAAGGAGAACTTTCCTTCAATCCCCTTGTAGCCGCGCTTGCGGGCGATGATATATGCGGTGAGACACAGCATGGTGGTCAGCACCACGCCCGGCACCACGCCCGCCATGAACAGCCCGGCAATGGAGGTATTGGCGATGACGCCGTAAATAATCATGGGATTGCTGGGCGGAATCAGAATGCCGAGCGTGCCGCCGGTGGCTGCTACCGCGGATGCGTCGTCCTTGCGGTAGCCCGCGCTGATCATGCCGGGAATCATGATGCTGCCGATGGCCGCGGTGGTGGCCGGACCGGACCCGCTGAGCGCGGCGAAAATCATGCAGGCGAGAATGGTCACCATGGCGAGGCCGCCCCGGAAATTCCCCACGGCCTTTTTGGCAACGTCAATAATCTCGCCGGTAATGCCCGCAGGCTCCATCAGGAAACCGGCCATGACAAAGCCTATGGTGGCGATGAGCGGGAACTGGTCCATGCCGGTGTAGAGGTTCTGCGGAATGAACTCCATGGGAAAGGGCATGCCTATCAGAGAGATGATCGAGGCCAGACCGATGACCCCGAAGAGTGGTAGACCGAGAAACATCAGGATGATAAAAGAAATAACGAGCAGCATGCCCTAGCCCTCCCTGCTTTCGTAGTGCAACGTGCCGCGCCTGAAGTCTCTGTACAGCGACTGGAGCGTCCGGAAGGCTGTCAGCGCCATGCTGACGGGGATAATGAGATAGGCGTATTTCACGTCTATTTCCAGGGCGGCGGACACCTGCTTGAAGCGGGTCATGTTCGCGATCAAATTGATGCTGTAATACAGCACGATGAGGCAAAAGCCGGTAAATATCAGTTCGGAGAGCACAAAGCAGACGCGCACCAGCCGTGGATACCGCTTCTCCAGCAGATTCATGAGCATGAGGATACGCAACTGTTCTTTTCGTTTCACCGCGACGGCAACCCCGAGATAGGACGACCAGACAAAAAGATACCGGCCCAGCTCCTCGATCCAGGTGAAGGATTTGCCGAGCAGAAAGCGGCAGAACACCTCCGTGCCCAGGAGCGCCACGAGCAGGGACAGCATCACGGCAACGACGCTTTCCTCGCCCCACTCGTCAAGCCATTGCATACATCGTACAAACATATTCCTTGCGGGCATTGCGCACTCCTTGGAATTCCACTGCCGTGGACACAGGCGGCAGAGAAAAGACGAGTCCGGCGGAAAAGTTCCTTTTTCCGCCGGACAAACACACTACTTTTTCCTGGACAGCACGAGGTCGATAATGGCCTTGCCCTTTTCGGCGTTGCCCGCTCCTATCACCTCATAGCATTTGGGCCATGCGCCGCGCCCGAGGCGTTCCCACTCCGGCAGGTCGGTCACGACGCCGAGCAGTTCCATGCCATGGGCTTTCATGCGCTTGTTATCGTTTTCCAGAATCCAGGCAACCTTTGTGCGCTCATACTCCATGGCTTCGCGCCCCGCTTTCAGCAAGGCTTCGCGCAGTTCCGGCGGCAAGCTTTGCAGCCAGGGCTCGGAAACCAGGAACCCGGAGCTGTGCACGGAATAGTTTATTTCCGTCGCATACTTTTGCGCTTCATAAAACTTGAGTGACACCACGTTGTTGAAACAGCCTTCCTGCCCGTCCACAACACCCTGCTGCAGGGCGTTGAAGGTTTCGGAAAACGCCACGGCTGTGGGCTCAAGCCCGAGGGACTTGAAGGTGGCCACCATAAGCGGATTTTGCGGGGTGCGGATTTTTATGCCTTTGGCGTCCGCAAGTGTGCGAACGGGATATTTGGGACCGGTGGTCAACTGGCGGAAGCCCACGTCCTGTATGCTCAGATAGCGGCAGTTGCCTTCCTTGACGGCCCATTCGTTGTTCTGGTCCCACATGGCGTCCACCAACTGCCGGAACTCTTCCAGGGATTCAAAAAGGTAGGGCATGTTGGCCCAGCCGGTGGAGGGAGAAAACACGGCATAGTTGTTGGTGGCCACCAGAGAGATATTGATGGTGCCGAGCTGCATGGCGCGCACCGTCTCCTGCTCGTCGCCGAGCTGCATACTGGGGAACACCTGAAACTCAAAGGCATTGTCGGAATACTTGTTCGCCAGCTCCATCATTTTTTGCATGGTGATGTTGACGTAGTTTTCCGGGTCCAGATCCAGCGAAGACGCCAGAATGACCGGCACTTTCTTGGCGGCCAGCGCCTGACCCGCGCACAGGCACATCAGGGCCGCGCACACGAGGCTGATGACAAATTTTTTCATAACGTTCTCCAACGGTTGAAGGATAATGGCTTGTTCCGATCGGCCCGCTGCCGCATCCCCGGAAACGCTCACAAATTTCTCACTGTTTCTTCAAGCACCCGCGCGCCGAGGAGCAGGTGCCCTGGCTCGGTATGCTCCTCGGCGCAATGGCTCAATCCGCCCACGCTCGGCACGAACAGCATTCCGGCGGGCACAATGGCTCCCATGGAAGCCGCGTCATGCGCCGGGCCACTTACCATAGACAAGGGCTCCACGCCCAACTTCCTGGCCGCCCTGTCCAAAGCATCGGTCACGCGCGCGTCCATGCAGGCGCCGCCGCTACGCGACAGGAGCGCTGTTTCAAGCGCAAGGCCCCTGTCTTGCGCCGTTTTTGCAAACAGCGCCGCAATGTCTGCCCAGGCTTTTTCCAGCACATCGACGTCCACATGGCGCAAGTCTATGGTGCAACGCACTCGTTCGGGAATGACAATGCCCACACCGGGCTCACAGGCAATGCTGCCTATTGTGCAACACAATCCCTCGCCCAGCGCGCCTTCATGGCAGAGCGCTTCCATGCGGCTTGCGGCATGGGTAAACCCGGCCATGGGATCATGCCGCCCCTGCATGGGGCTGGCGGCGTGGTCGGATCGTCCGCTCAGACACACTTCATACAGCCGCATGCCGCATATGGCGGACACCAGCCCCAGGCTTTTGCCCGCTTTCTCCAGCACGGCATTCTGTTCGATATGTACTTCAAGGTAAGCGGCGATGTTCGCCGGATCGATCTGTTCTTCCGGGAGGCGCTGCGGGGTGAGGCTGAAATCCCGCAGCACGGCGAGGGCGTTCCTTCCGTCCGGAGCGCGCAGCCGTTCCAGATCATCCAGACAGGCCTGCCCGCAGATAGCCTTGCTGCCGAGGCAGGTACAGCCGAAATTGGAACCTTCTTCCTCCACAAAGGCGATGAACATGACATTGCAGGGGGGCACAAAGCCGTCATCATGAAAGGAGCGCAGCACCTCAAGGGCGGCGACGACCCCGTAGGTTCCGTCATAGCGTCCGCCGTTTTTGACGGAATCGAAGTGCGAACCGAGAATGACCGTTTTCGCGCTGTCAATGCCGGGCATACGGGCGCGGATATTGCCGATGCCGTCAGTTTGGGGCGTGAGACCGATGCCGCGCAATTTGCTTTCGATATGGGCGCGCGCCCTTCTGTCTGCCTCGGACCAGGAAAAACGGGTCACGCCGTTGCCTGGGGTATCGGTGCAGCGGGCAAGGATTTCCAGATCCCGGAGCAGACGGTGTTCACGTATCATGCGCGCTCCTTTCGGGGCTGATAAACAACCTCGCCACCGCATATGGTCATGTTCACCTCCACATCGCGGACGCGGTCCGGCGCGATGTCTTGCAGGTTTTCCGCCAGCAGCACAAAATCGGCGAACCGTCCGGGCTCTATGCGGCCCCTGTCCTCCTCTCCCATACAGCACATGGCCGCGTAAGTCGTGTAGGCCTTCAATGCCTCAAGCGCGGAAATTCTTTGCTCCGGCCCGAGCAGCGTGCCGCCGCCGGAGATCCGGTTCATTGCCGCGTGCATGCCGCCCAGGGCGGTCACCGGCAGAACAGGCGTGTCCACATGCAGGCCAAAGGGCAGGCCCAGACGCACGCAGGAACCGGCAGGGTTCATGCGGCGCGTGCGTTCCGTTCCCAGAAAAACGGCCGCGTGGCGGTCGCCCCACACCTCAATGTGTCTGGAAAACAGCGTGGGAATAATGCCGCAGGCTTGCATCCGCTCCAGTTGTTCGTCCGAAGCCAGTTGCGCATGCACCAGCATATGTCTGAGGTCAGTGCGCGGGTGCTCGGCCACGGCTTTTTCAAAAGCCGCGAGAGCCGTTTCAATGGCCCTGTCGCCGTTCACATGCACTGCTATTTGAATGTCCAGGCTGTGGTATTTTCTGATGAGCGACTCTATGGCGTCCACAGGAAACAGCAGTTCCCCTTTGAAACCCGCCCGCGTGTAATAGTCGTCCAGCAAGGCGGCGGTAAAGCCCTGGATGGAGCCGTCGGCAAAGTACTTCACCCCGCCGAAACTCAGGTAGTCCCCGGAGAGCGACCACAGACCGTAGGGCAACAGATCTTCCATGACTTTCGGCACCATCTGCAGATAACAGCGCGCGTTCAGACGGCTCTCCCGGGCCAGGCGGGTATAGGCCTGCATTATGGGATACGGGGAACCGCTAAAGCCGATTCCGCCGTCGATGACCGAAGTGAAGCCCTTGCTGTTATATTCGGCCACGGCTTTGACAATATTGTCGGCGATTTGCCCGGCATCGGGTACGGGCAGCCTGTCAAAGGCGTAAAACGCGGCGTTTTCGGACAGCAAACCCGTGGGCCGCCCCGCGCTGTCCATAACGACTTCGCCGCCGGGAATCTCCTTGCCGGTCGCAAGGCCGAGAGATTCGAGAGCTTTGCTATTGGCGTATGCGAAATGGAGGGAAACGTGGCTGACAAAGACCGGCCTGTCCGCACTCACCGCATCCAGGTCCTGACGGGTCAGGTGTCTGGATGCGGGGGTGAGCGTATCATCATACGCGTACCCGAGTATCCATTCTCCGGTTCCGGAGGAAACTGCTTTTGCCCGTAAGGCCTCGCACGCCGCTGCCGGGGTGGAAGCCGCACCCCCGCAACACACCTGGTCAATACAGTTGCTGTAGGAAGACAGGTGGCTGTGCGTATCGATAAAGCCAGGATACAGAACGCCGCCGCCCAGATCCACCACCTCATGCGGACCGGCCTTGGCATACGCCATAATCTCGGCGCGCGATCCGACCGCCTCTATGCGCCCGTTGGAAACGCACACGGCTTCCGCCTGAGGCATGGTGTCCCACAGGGTCACGATTCGGGCGCCCGTGAAGATCTTCCGTTTGACTGCTTGCATGGTATTCCTCGCTGCTTTCACCCATAATGAGCAAGGACTGTGCCTTGAGATATATATGGAGTTATTTTAGCGCAGTAATAACTATGAAGATTCATGTGCTTTTTTCCGGCATTGTTCGGTGTACATTTTCTCATACAGGCGTGTCTTTATTTTTAGACATATTTACTGTACACTACGTTTAACGTGTTTCAATATATGGCATAGGCTATTTTTTATGGATGGAAGCCTGATCAATGCATTATTCCTGCAGGTGCTCCGGCTTGCCGAGTCGCCCCTGCAAAGCGTCTATCTCGCGCACCTTGCCGACATGACCAGGGCGGAAGCGGAAGCCGCACTCCGGGCGCTGCGCGGCAAAGGTTATGCGGCCATGGTACCGGGCGGGCGCTGGAAAAACACGGCGGACGCTCCGGTCATCCAAAACGCCTGCCGCCTTTTGCGTGAAGAAGCGCCCAAGGACAGTATCGGCTGGCATCTGGCCTTTCTTGAGGAAGATCTGTGGGTGGACCACATAGACCATTTGCTGGCCTTTCTCGATGAGCAGATTCGCGGTGGCAACCCTTCCATATTCGCCTGCCTGCAACTGACGGTTCATTTTTTTCTCAGACTCGGCGAGCGGCTGGTGCGCTTTTCCGAGCCCGTGCAGAGCAAAAAGTTTCTGGAAACCGTCATCCTGGTGCAGGTGCTCTGCTTTTCCAACAAGAAGTGTATTGACGAGGCCACCCGGCTCTCCCCCATGTACTATGAAATCAACCTCGCCTCCCAGTCGGACGGGTTTCCCATGTACATGGACATGGTAAAAAAGTTTACGGACTTTTCCCTTTCCAAAGGCAGCATCGCAAAGGAACTGACCCAATCGCTCGCGCCCGGCGTCGAGGGCACCCTCTCCCCCCTCCAGTCGAACACTTATGTGGCCACCTTCAAACAGCTTTTTGATGTGATGGAAAAAAGCAGCGGCCCGGCGGAAACCCAGTTGCTTAACGTTGTGGCCACCGGCCTCAGCCATATTGCCATGCATATGCGCAACTTCTCCATTTCCGAACACATATCCACATCACTGCTCAACCTGGACCAGGGAGCCAGGCAAAACAATGATGCCATCTCCCTTACCTGGCTCAGTCACTATTGCTTTGTTCTGATCCGGCAGGGAAAACTGGATGAGGCCCTGGAATACATCACGCTCCTGTTCAACTGCCTCGATACGACAGGTGACCCCCTGTCCTTTGCCAGTGCGGCCAGAGCGCTGGCCCTTTACCATTTCTTTCTCGGCAGAGTGGAATACGCCCATACCGTTCTTTCGCGGGAAACGCGCTCGGGTATCGAGCGCGGCATCCCTCATGCCCCGTTTCTGGACCCCATGAACTTCGACATGCTGTTTGTCTTTGAACAGTACGGCTATCCGCCGGTCCCACGTTATGAGCTCACCCTCACCATAGAAGGCGTGCTCAAGCAGGGGAGCCAGCTTATGCAGGGCACTGCCCTGCGCATCCAGGCTCTCAGGCTGCGCGCCAAGGGAGAATCTCCCGTCGAAGTCATCCGCCTGCTCAAGGCCAGCAAGGACAAGTTTCATCCGGAACGCGACGTGCGCGAGCTCGTGCTCACCCTGCACGAACTGGCCAACACCATGACGCTGGCCGGCGCTTATGATGAGGCGAGACAATACAGGCAGATAGTTGCCGCTTACGCGGGCCGCCCCATAGACCCGGACACGCCCTATATGCAGCTCGCCTTTATCGCCACATGCATACGCAGCGAAGAGCGGGCGGAGGAACGGATAGCGGAAGGACCCGACTTGGCCGACACGGGCGTGGTGGAAATCATACCCACCCCACCAGGTCTGGACGCGGACGTCATCATCGGCGAGGGTATGCAGGCCATATTGAAGACCGCGACTACCGCCGCCGCTTCTTCCGCGCAAATTCTGATTCAGGGAGAAACCGGAGTGGGCAAGGAACTGGTGGCGCGGCACATTCACGCTCAAAGCGGCTGTGGGGGCCACTTTGTGCCCATCCACCCGGCTAGTACCTCTGAAACCCTGTTTGAAAGCGAGTTTTTCGGGCACGAACGCGGCGCGTTTACCGGGGCCACCGCCATCCGCAAAGGCTTTTTTGAAGAAGCGGACAACGGCACGCTTTTTATTGACGAAGCAGGTGATATTCCGCCGCTGCTGCAGACCAAGCTCTTGCGCGTACTACAGGAAAAACGTTTCATGCGTGTGGGCAGCAACAAACTGATCAACTCCAACTTCAGGCTCGTCACCGCCACTAACAGGGACCTTCGGGATGATGTGGACAGCGGCCTGTTCAGGGCGGATCTGCTGTTCCGTATAGCCGTTATCCCGATCTTTATCCCGCCGCTGCGCGAACGCGCGGGCGACATTCTGCCCCTGGCGGACGCCTACCTGGCAAAATTCGGCCGCATGTACAACAAACCCGCGCCTTTGCTGAGCCCGGAGGACAGAAACGCCCTGCTGCACTATTCATGGCCGGGGAACGTGCGGGAACTGCGCAACGCCATGGAACGCAGCGTCGTGCAGGGCTGTTTCAGCCGGGAGTTTTTGCGCTATGAAAAACAGCACACAACGCACAAGCAGGCGCTTCCCTTTTTCGACGGCCTGCCCCGCCTGGACGAACTGGAAAAACACTACCTGCGGCATGTGCTCCACCAAACGGGCGGCAGAGTACGGGGCGAGGACGGAGCCGCCGCCCTCCTGCACATGAAAAGCTCGACCCTGTATGCGAAGCTGAAACGCTACGGACTTTCCTGAGATTGCCGGTTTTGTCGAAGAAAGACCGCATATACTATTCCTTTTACTTTTGAAAATGGTAAACATTCTAAAAGGCAAAACGCCACTGAGAGGAAGCCATGAAAAAATTATTGATACTACTCCTTTTGGCCCTGCCGCTGCTCACGGCTTGTGGTGCGTCTAAAAGCGCTTTCAAAGGCGCTGCTCCGGCTGACTCAGACTTGCTTGCCCGGCGCTTCGTGCTCCAGAGCGTGAACGGCGAGGCTTTTAACGCCGGAGAACGCAGGCCGGAAATCGAATTCAGCGAAGGAATGCGCGTGACCGGGCAGGTGTGCAACCGTTTCATCGGCAACGGCGCCTATGAAAAAGGCGTGCTCACGGTCCCGAATATGGCTATGACCATGATGCTGTGTGTGGATGACAAGCTGAACCAATTGGAAAGAGATTTCGCGGCCATGTTGCGCGAGGGAGCCCGAGTCGGCCTGCAAAAGAATATTCTTACCCTGAGCGATGGGAAGATTACTCTGGTGTATGTGCGGAGTGATGTACCGGCTGAGCGGTAGGGTTTAGCTTTAGCTACCGTAGGCAAGGGCTGCCCTTGGATAAAAACAGCCGAGTCCGGCCGGACTCGGCTGTTTTAAAATCTGGAGCGGGAAACGGGATTTGAACCCGCAACTTCAAGCTTGGGAAGCTTGCGCTCTACCGTTGAACTATTCCCGCTCAGGCGAACACATGTACGAGAATTCGCGGTAAATGGCAAGGCGCCTTTTCCGGTAGCGTGTGGCGTTTGCCTGAGGTTTCAGCAGCCTATGGCCCGCAAAATGCTTTCTTTGTCCAGAGCTTTCTCGACCAAGGCTATGCCCAGGCGGATCTGAGCCAGGTCACGCAGTTTTTTGGAGCGCAGAATACGCGACATGCTGCGGGCAACGCTGTAAGTATCCTCCCGGACCATGATCAGGGTTACGTCCGCGGCTTCGGCCTTGGTCCGGATCAGTTCGGAAGGGGCCATGTTGCCGGTCAGAATAATACACGGTGTTTTGGTATGCAGGGCCGCCAACTGGAGATCCGCGCGGTCGCCGCCCACGATCACCGCGCAGTTCTCACGGTTGCGCAGGTGCAGCATGAAATTATCCACTTGCATGGCTCCAAGGAGGAAGCCGTTGACCATGCGTGAAGCCTGAGCGTTTCCGGCCACGATGCGTCCATTCAATCCGTAAGCCAAGTCGCTCACCCGCATGGCGGTGAGACCGGGCTCGTGCTTGAGGACGCCGTGCACGGTAATGCCGTGTCCCTCCAGCCAGGGCTTGAGAATCTTGTAAACGTCACGCATTTCCCTTTCCGGCACATCGTTCAGGACCAAGCCGATCTGGGCCTCGCCCAGCATATCCTTTACGAACAGCAGTTCGTCAAAATTAATCTGGCCGGTGTAACGCTCGACAAACAGAACTTTGAGGTCAAGCTCGCGCACCAGGCGCATACCGTCCACATGGGCGAAGCGTCCGGCGGCCGGGAAAGAGGCGGCGCCGGATACCAGGGTGACATCCTTGCCCTCGCTGATGTGCCTGTAGGCGTTATGGATACGGGTGAGATTCTCGCCGTCTTCCTGTTCCCGACCGGCTATGGCCAGGCCATGCAGGTTTTGGGGCAGCATGACCGGCGTAAGCACATCGGCGGGAATATTCTGTCCCAGCACTTCCTGCACCACAAGGGCATCGGAGTCTCCCATCAGTTCTTCATGCTTCTGAGGGAGGCGCCCCAAGGGCTTCATGTAGCCCACGGATCGGCCGGACTGTTGCAGGAGAACGCCGAGCGAAAAGGTCAACAGGCTTTTACCCGCTCGTGGGGCTGTGGACGCGATGTAGATTCCTGCCATGCCGTCTCCTTCGGGATGTTCGCCGCTGTGCCGCAACCTTACGGCAGGGAGACGGCATTTAGCAAGCCGGATTCTTCCCTCCGCAGTAAAAACAGCCGCGCATGGACTGCAACATGCGCGGCTGTGAACCGGATTGTCCGCCGTGGCAGCGGCGGGTCCGTAGTGTGAGGAGGCGCGCTTGGAAGCGCGTTGCTTTCGTGTCCCGACACGGGCGGCAGGAGAGCGCCGCCCGTGTTACCCTATCTCAAGCCTACCTCTGGGACCGAAAGCACGGGGTGGAGAAGAGTCCCCGTTCTTTATTTCTGAAGACTTAAGCCGCCGCAGAAACAAAGTTTTTTTTCATTTTTACTGCCTGGCGCAGGGGCCGGGGCCGCGCATACCGCCACCCATCATCCCGCCGGCCATCATACATCCCCCGGCGGCATACCGAAGAGGTACACCGGCTTGGGCAAGCTGCTGTTGCAAGGCGAGCCGGGCTTCAGTCACCTGGGTTTGCAGACGGGTTATGTCTTTGCCCAGGGCGTCCATAGTTTTGCTGTCCGCCCCGCTGTAAAGTTTGGCCGTGAATTCATCTTGCTTGGCACGCAGTTCCATGACCAAAGGCGCCATTTTGTCGTAGGCGGATTCCATTATTTTCTGCGCTTCAGGGCTGAGCGCTTGCGCGGCGTCCTGGTTATAGCCGTAGCCACAGGGGCCGCCGCCCATAGGACCGCCCCAGCGTGCGCTGGCGGCTCCGGCAACGCCCATAATGGTGATAAGGCCCAAAGCCAGGGCCAAAACAGATTTGTTAACCTTAGACATGGAAGATCTCCTTTACTTTGTGGATAACTTATTGCCAAGACCGTGCCAAAGGTAATGATTCTTTCTATTATATTAAAATTAATAAATTTTATTGTTAAATGGCTGATGAACCATACATGGCATTCCATTTATTATGGATATATTTTACCCACTAGTGCTTCTCTCTATGGGTAAATTGGTAACGCTCCGTCGTTTGCGCCTTTCTCAACGCTGGAGTTTTCCGCCGCAGCGGTGTATGGTCCCCAAGGCTGTCCATGCCATAGCCCCAAAGGAGACCCCATGCTTGATCTTAAGTTGCTGCAGCGAAATCCTGAACGAGTGGTCAAGGCGCTCGCCTTGCGTCATTCTTCCATTCGCGTTGATGAGTTCACGATCTTGGATGAACGCCGCCGGACTCTTATTGCCGAAGCTGAAAGCCTGAAAAATGAACGGAACACGGTTTCGGCTGAAGTGGGAAAGGTCAAAAAAGCGGGTGGAGATGCCGGGACACTTATTGAGCGCATGGGTTCCGTAAACGCCAGGATCAAGGAGTTGGATCAGGCTCTGGAAAGTGTGGAAACAGACTTGAAGGCCTGGATGCTTGTTCTGCCTAATATGCCGCATGAGAGCGTGCCCGAAGGCAAGGATGAAAATGACAATGTCGAGCTGCACCGCTGGGGGCGGCCGCGAGAATTTTCTTTCACTCCCAAAGAACACTGGGAACTGGGCGAGACGCTCGGAGGACTGGATTTCGATCGCGGAGCCAGGCTGGCTGGCAGCCGTTTTGTGGTCTACAAGGGTTGGGCCGCCCGTCTGGAACGGGCCTTGGTAAACTTCTTTCTGGATATCCATACCCGCGAACACGGCTATCTGGAGATGCTGACTCCACTGATGGTCAATCGGGAAACCATGACCGGCACCGGACAGTTGCCCAAATTTGCCGAAGATTTGTTCAAGCTGGAAGGCTGGGATTACTTCCTGATTCCCACTGCTGAAGTGCCCCTGACCAATCTGCATGCGGGCGAGATCCTTGACGAGAGTATGTTGCCTTGCGCCTTCACCGCCCAGACGCCTTGCTTCCGTTCCGAGGCTGGCAGCTACGGCAAGGATACCAAAGGGCTTATCCGTATGCATCAGTTCACCAAGGTTGAAATGGTGCGCTATGCCTTGCCGGGTGAGTCCTATGAAGCCCTTGAACTGATGCGCGAGCATGCTGAAGCTTTGTTGCAGCGCCTTGAACTGCCCTACCGCGTGATCACCTTGTGTACCGGCGATATGGGTTTTGCTTCCTCCAAAACCTACGATCTGGAAGTCTGGCTGCCGGGCCAGGGCAAGTACCGTGAAATCTCATCCTGTTCCAATTGCGAGGATTTTCAGGCTCGGCGCGCTAATTTGCGTTACAGGCCCGCCGGAGGGGGAAAGCCGGAATTCATCCATACCCTTAATGGCTCCGGCCTCGCGGTGGGCCGGGCCATGGTCGCCATACTGGAAAATGGACAGCAGGAAGACGGCAGTATTCTCCTTCCCGCAGCTTTGCGGCCCTATATGGATGGTTTGGAACGTATTCCCGCCGCCAAAAACTGAGCGAACTTGCCGGATACCCGAACAACGGGGGTATATGTGACTGAAGTCGACCTGGACAATGCCGCTTTTTCCGATCCGGATTTGTGCCGGGGCCTCTTGCATAAGTTGGAACAGGAGCTTGACCGGCCCTTGCGCTTTATGGAGGTTTGCGGCACGCATACGGTTGCGATTTTCCGTAGCGGGCTGCGCTCACTCTTGCCTGAAGGCATAGAGCACCTTTCCGGTCCGGGGTGTCCGGTATGCGTAACTCACGACCGGGAGATCGCCGCTTGTATGGATCTGGCGGCCAAAGACGGCGTGTGCATCGCCACCTTCGGGGATTTGATGCGGGTTCCGGGGCCGGGTGGGAAAACGCTGAAACAGGCTCAAGCGGAAGGAGCCGACGTTGTAGTGGTCTATTCGCCGCTGGATGCGCTGGACCTGGCCCGGCAGCGCCCGGATCAAACCATCGTTTTTCTCGGCGTCGGTTTTGAGACCACTGCGCCGACAGTCGCGGCAACCATACAGATGGCCCGGCATGAAAAACGCTCCAACTTTGCCGTGCTTGCTTTTCATAAGCTGGTGCCGCCAGCCCTGGATGCCCTCTTGACCACAAGCGCGGCAACAGAAGAAAACACTTCCAGCCGGGGGATCGACGCCTTTCTGTTACCGGGCCATGTGTCAACCATTCTCGGCATGGAGCCGTATCGTTTTATGGTTGATGTCCACGGCAAGCCGGGTGTCATTGGCGGGTTTGATCCGGCCGATATCCTCCAGTCGTTGCTCCTGATGCTGGACATGCGCAAGAAAAACAAACCGGCCATTGTCAATCAGTACAGCCGGGCTGTCAGCGACACGGGTAACGAATACGCGCGGGCTGTTCTTTTTGATGTCTTTGCCGTCTCAGACGCCTTATGGCGGGGCATAGGCGAAATCCCTGCCAGCGGACTCAGCATGCGGGCGGAATATGAGGCTTATGACGCCTGGAAGCGCTTTGCAATTACCTTGCCTGACGTGCCGGATATCAAAGGCTGTGCATGCGGTGATGTTCTGAAAGGACTGCGCACGCCGAATCAATGTCCCCTTTTCGGCAAAGCCTGCACTCCTGCCGCCCCGGTAGGGCCGTGCATGGTCTCCACGGAAGGAAGCTGCGCTGCCTATTTTAAGTATGCGCTTCCTTGAATTCAGCAGAGTCTTGACTGGGAGTATTGTATGAGCGATGCCCGTGTTCTTCTGGATTACGGCAGCGGCGGCAAGGCTGCCCAACGCTTTATTGCCGAGTTGTTTGCCCGCTGCTTCTCCAATCCTATTCTTGACACCATGGATGATGCGGCTCTGCTTGAGCATATTTCCGGTCCCTTGGCTATGAGTACGGACGGATATACGGTCGACCCGCTGGAGTTTCCCGGCGGCAATATTGGCACTCTGGCTGTGCATGGTACGGTCAACGACGTTTCCATGTTGGGCGCAAAGCCATTGTTCATGACCTGCGCCTTTATATTGGAAGAAGGCCTACCCATGCCCGTGCTGGAGCGCATCGTGCAGAGCATGGGCGATGCGGCCCGGCACGCCGGAGTACAGATTGTGGCCGGCGATACCAAAGTTGTGCCACGCGGGGCCGCGGATAAAATGTTTATCACCACAACCGGCCTGGGAGAGGTCATCGCCACCCCGGCCCCCTCAGGCAGACGGGCTCGTCCGGGTGATGCCATTCTGGTTTCCGGCAGCATGGGCGATCACGGGCTGACCATTCTTTCCCGGCGCGAAGAGCTGTCTCTGGCTTCGGCAACAGCAAGCGACTCCGCGGCATTGAACCATATGGTGGCGGCATTGGTGGCGGAAGTCGGGGAAATCCACGTACTGCGGGACCCGACACGGGGCGGCCTGGCTACCACGCTGAATGAAATCGCAATACAGTCCGGCGTGGTGTGCCATATCATAGAAAGCGATATCGTGGTCCACGATGGCGTCGCGGCCGGGTGCTCTGTTCTGGGACTTGACCCGTTGTATCTTGCCAATGAGGGCAAGCTTATCTGTATCCTTCCGGATGCGCTTGCGGATAAGGCCCTGGCTGTTATGCGCAGATTTCCGGAAGGATGCGAGGCGGTTCGGATTGGAAAAGTTGAAGCTCCCGGCCTGAAAACGAAGTCTGGGCAAGTCGTTTTGCTTACCCCCTTGGGTGGGCACAGGCTTTTGGGCATGCTGGAGGGGGAGCAGCTACCGCGTATTTGTTAAGGGATTGTCTCCCAATAGTTCTTTTGTCCAATAGCTGTATCCAAGGATATGTTTCACATGAAACATATCCTTATTTTAGTTGTCGGGGCATACGTCAAAAGCATGCGTTATTTGCGCCCGTAAATAAAAATGAAAAGAAAAATCGAAAAAGTCCTTGTCTTGACTTGACGAAAAGTGCTATTTATTTTAATAATTAAAAAGTCACAAACTGCGCGTTCCGTGTGGTTATTTTCTGAACATTCTCCAAATTCTTCATGTTTCACATGAAACATTCACGCCATTACCAAAGGATTATTCGTGGCCAGAATTATAGCTGTAGCTAACCAAAAAGGTGGCGTGGGCAAGACGACGAGCGCAATTAACCTGGCCGCTTCGTTGGCGGTTATGGAAAAGCGTGTTCTGCTAGTGGATTGCGATCCGCAGGCCAACGCGACAAGTGGGCTGGATATCGCGCCAGGGCCATTGACGCTGTATCAGGTTTTTTTCCAGCCTGAAAAAGCTGTACAGACAATTGTTTCTGCCGGTCCGTACCTGTCTGTGCTGCCCGCCACCACGGATCTTGTTGCCATTGAAATGGAACTGGTGGATAAAATAGGACGTGAATATTATCTGGCGGAAGTGGTTAAGACGCTGGAAAAAAACTATGATTACATCATCTTTGATTGTCCGCCGTCTCTGGGGCTTCTCACTCTCAATACGCTGTGCGCGGCGCGGGAGTTGCTGGTTCCGTTACAGTGCGAATATTTTGCTCTGGAAGGAATCGTGAAGCTCCTGCATACTTTTGAACTGGTGAAAAAACGTCTGAACCCGGGACTTTCTTTGCTTGGGGTTGTGCTTACCATGTACGACATGCGCAATAAGCTGACCCGGCAAGTAAAAAATGAGGTGCGGAAATGTTTTCCGGACCATTTGTTTGAAACCGTCATTCCCAGAAATGTGCGGCTTTCTGAAGCGCCCAGTCATGGAAAATCGATCATCCATTATGATATAAAGTCAAAAGGGGCGGAAGCATACCTTGCTCTCGCCAAAGAGGTGGTTTTGCGTAAGCCGGCCAAAAAAGAGGCATAATGGAGTGTGATCTGGCTGTTGTATAGCTTCTTCCAGTAACGCCGGAACGCGCTATAGGCCGCGTTCCGGCGTTACTTTATGGCAAGGTGGCTGTTTTGAGGGGAGGCTTCACTTGCAGCCGCAGGCGTTCAGGGAGTATTCGAAGCAAATGTGGTCCTTAAAGTGTTTTTTGCGCACCGTGGCGCTACAGGGCTTGCATTGAAACACGGCCAGGCCGCTGATCTGCGCGCCGCGAAAACGAAAGGGCTTGTTCGGGTCTGTTGTCCAGTCTTCGGTCTGGGCGCCGCAGTTGCCGCACTCGACACGGGCGTTATAGGGATATTTGAAGTCCCAGTACTGTTTGAACTCATCCCACTCGTGTAAGGGTTCCGGCTTCTCCACAGGCTCTATTTCCTCAAGCATGCCCTCTATGAGCGGCTCAAGTTTGTGGCGGTATTTGTTCCAGAGTTCCGCGCTGAGCATTACAGCATAAAAATTGCCTTTTTTGTCATATAATGGCAGATAGTGATCAGAGTGGGCCATGGTGTCTCCTTGCCAATGGAGCAGTATGCAGCTCCATATGAATGTGCGTTGATGGCATAGACTCACTGTAAAATGGTAATCTGTCAAGATTCGACAAAAAAGAGTAGTGCCCCAGTTTGCCGTGATACTTCGTCAGGCTTGCTTTGCGCTCCGGGGCAGGACCGTAAGAGTCCAGCCCCATCGCACAAAGCTGCGCCTTCCTTGTCTGACGGCAAACTGAAGCACTACTCAAAAAAGTAGCGCTTTAAAAAAAGCGGCTTTGTTCCGGGCGGAAGCATGATTTGACTTTGCCGCACGGAAAAGGCACATTCATTTTGCTGTATCGTTGATATACTATGTTAGAGTCGTATTGAGCAAAGGAGGCTGCGATGGCAACACATGCAACCGGACTCGGCAGAGGGCTGGACGCGCTCATCAGGGAGACGCAGGATCATCCGGAAGGTGGCGGCGTGCGCATGCTGCCCTTGTGTGATATACTTCCCAACCCCAGGCAGCCTCGCCGCAATTTTAATGAAAAACCCTTGGAGGAACTGGCCGCTTCCATCCGTAGTCAGGGGTTGTTGCAGCCTTTACTGGTTCGCCCTATAGGGGCGGCTCAGCCCGGCAAGTACGAAATCGTCGCGGGTGAACGCAGATGGCGAGCCTGCCAGATGGTCGGCCTTACAGAAGTGCCGGTGCTTGTCCGTACCTTTTCCGCTCAAGATACCCTTGCTGCCGCGCTTATTGAAAACATACAGCGCGAGGATCTCAACCCCATTGAGGAAGCGCAGGGGCTGCAAATATTAAAGGAAGAATTCGGCCTGAGCCAGGACGATCTGGCGCAAAAGCTCGGTAAAAGCCGTTCTTCCGTAGCGAACAGCCTCCGCTTGCTCACCTTGCCGGAATCCATCCGTCCGCTTCTTGCGGAAGGCAAGCTCAGTGCGGGACACGCCAGGGCCTTACTGAGTGTTGCCGATGCCCGTGCACAGGAACATCTGAAAAATTTGATCCTGGAGAACAAGCTGTCGGTACGTGAGGCTGAAGGGCTGGCTGCCGGTTGGAAGGAAACCGGGCGTTTTGAGCTTTCCGGCTTTAATGACAAAAGGGAAGGCGTCGCGCCCGCGCTGGAACAGGAATCTGGAAACGAGGATGATGCGGAGGGGCGGCTCCTGGCATCCCCGGCACGTAAAAGTAAACCGCAAAGCGCCCGTATTCTCGAAATTCAGAATCGTATCGGCGACCTCTACAAAGTGCCCGTGCGCGTGACCGGAAAAGAATCCAAAGGTAAAATCAGCTTCTCTTACGGCACTAAAGAAGAATTAGATACGCTCCTGAAGCGTCTGTCCCAACCTGCTTTGGATGGCGAAAGCCACGTCGCTCTTGGCAGTACGGCGCATGAAGCGCTTGACGGCAAGCATATGGACTCGCTGGAAGGCGCGGACTTCCCGGCTCTTGACGGCGCTCGGACCATAGCGCTGAAACACGCCGAACGGGCGGCTCTGGACGGCTCCAAAATTGAAGCGCTGAGCGCGTCTCCCAGCCTGGAGGCTTTGGCCGAGAGTTCTGATTCCCAGGCTGACCCGGAAAAGTAAGCGTAATTCTGATGCCGGATACTCATACCTCCCTTTCGTTCCGCCCGCCCGAACTGATTAAGGCGATACAATCCCTTGCCGATGCGCGGGTTCTTATTGTGGGCGATGTCATGCTTGACTCGTATCTGACGGGTGATGCGGAACGGATTTCCCCCGAGGCGCCGGTACCGGTTGTCCGTGTGGACGGAGAACGCCACCTGGTTGGCGGAGCGGGTAACGTGGCCCGGAATATTACCGCCTTGGGCGGCGCTTCCATGCTTATAGGCATGCGGGGAAGCGACAGTGCGGGCAAGGACTTGGAACACTGCCTTGAGCGGGATAGGGTGGATTTTTCCCTGTTGACACTGCAAAACAGGCCCACAACCGTCAAAACCCGCGTTTTGGCCCGGCAGCAACAGGTGGTGCGTATAGACAGGGAAGATGCAAGCCCGTTGCGTAAAGCTCAGATCCGGGAATTACTTGAGCGCACGGTCAAAGAACTGCCCGCCTGCGGGGCCGTGGTCATTTCGGATTACGGCAAGGGGTTGATTTCAAAAGAATTTATGCAAGGATTGCGCGAGGTTATCAGCGCGACAGGCAGAAGGATTCCTGTGCTGGTCGATCCGAAGCCGCAGAATTTTATGTTGTATAAAGGGGTTACTCTGCTCACGCCCAATGCCAAGGAGGCCAGCGAATCGGTCAATATGCCGGTCAGGACAGGCAAGGACGTGGTTAGCGCGGGCAGAAAGATTTTAAGAAAACTGGGTGCCCAACACCTGGTAACCACTCTTGGTGGCCGGGGCATGGCGGTTTTTGAAAATGAAGAGAGAATTTGGCATATCCCCACGGCCGCCCGGCAGGTGTTCGACGTCACGGGCGCGGGCGATACGGTGATCGCGCTGCTGGCTTTGGGGATGGCAGGCGGATTGCCTTTGGTCCTGTCTTGTCTGCTGGCAAACTATGCCGCGGGCATCGTGGTGGGACAGGTCGGTGCGGCCACTGTCGACGCTGCCGCGCTTGAAGAGGCCGTGAGCGTCTTGCCCGCGCCTGTCATCGGTGATTGGTCTTCCCAATAGTCTCCGAAAAGGATCGTGTTATGTCTTTTTATACATGGTTTTTCCGACTGAGCCCGTTGCGAGCGGCGGTTCCGCTGCTGCTTTGCGCTCTGCTCTTTTTGTCTACCGGGCGTCTCGCTGAAGCGGGCGTCTCTTCTCTGAGCTTTGGCAATGAGAGTATATTTTCCCTACCGGCCGTTCCCTCGGCGTTCCCGCTTGCCCTTGGCGGCAATCGGGACAAGGAAGCCTTGGCAACGCGCAATGTGCAAGAGCCGTCTTCAGCGGAACAGTTATTCCACGGGAGTTTTCTCGGCGCCCTTATTTTTGGCTATCCTTATGAAGGGCTGGGCACGGTTGATATTGTGGCCCTGGGTCTGCTGCTGCTGTTTGTGGTTCGCGCTGTGGCCGCGAAGCGCCGGGATCAGCAGCAGAGCGATCGCTTTTCCGTTGACCGGCCGGATCTTCGGCGTAACCAGGATCTGAGCGGAGACAGAGGGGAGAAACAGCGGACCAGGGTAGAAGACCTGCGTCCGGCTGATCCCGGCAATAAAGATGCGGCGAGCGGCAAGTCGCGCGATAATGCCTGGTCCGGACGGCTTGGAGGCGAAAAAGGTTCGCCACCCGCGCAGGTTCGCCGCCCGGCAACAGTGCAGGACAATGCGGCTGCCATGTGGGGCAGGTTGAGTTCACAGGGGCAGCAGCAGAATGAGGCGCGGGCCGAATCAGTGGCGACAGGCGTGGAGATTCCGGCCGGTTTTGATGTGCATGAGTTTCTTGAAGGCGCACGCACCTTATACGTGCGTCTGCAACAGGCCTGGGCTTCGCGCAAGGTGGATGATCTGGCTCCCTTTGTTTCCACCCAGATGTTGGGCCAGTTGCAAAAGCAAGCTGCGGCCAATCCGGATCCCGTTCCTGTGGAAATACTGCTGGTCAATGCCACCTTAAACAAGGTAGCCCGCGAAGAACAGACGGAAAAGGCCGAGGTGGCCTTTTCCGTGGTGATGCGTACCGGGCAGGAGGAAGAGCCGGCAGAAGTGAATGAAACCTGGCTGTTCACGCGTGGGAGTGATTCCGGCGGGATGTGGCGGTTGACCGGCATCCGGCAGGCGTAAACGAGCCCGGACTTAATTGGGGCTCCGCCCCAAACCCCGGCAGGGGAAATGATTTCCCCTGCACCCCTCGTAACCTGAAAACAGCTTCGCTGTTTTCAGGAATGCCTGGTCCAGGGCCGGCTAGGCCCTGGCGGGGAGGTTTGGAGGGGCAGAGCCCATCCAAAGGAACAAACATGGACGATGACGCTGCCGGAACGCGGAAGCGCGTACTGCATGTGGGCTGCGGGCCTCTTGCGGCACAGAAGCTGCATGAGGCGTTTCAGGGCGGCGACTGGCAGGAAGTGCGGCTGGACATCAATCCCGCCGCCAACCCGGATATCGTGGCTTCAATCACGGACATGCCGGTTGTTGCCACGGCGTCTTTTGATGCCGTGTACTCTGCGCACAATCTGGAGCATCTTGCGCCGCATGAGTTGCCTGATGCGCTTAAGGAATTTTACCGGGTGCTGAAACCTGAGGGGTTCGCCCTGATTACGCTGCCGGACTTGCAGCAGGCCGCTGAATATATCGCGGCGGGCAAGGCTGAGGAGGCCGTGCTGATGACCAACAAGGGGCCGATAACGCCGCTGGATCTCCTGTATGGATTCAGACCGTTCCTGGCGGCAAACCCCTTTATGGCGCATCGTTTCGGCTATACTTCGGAAACCTTGCGCCGCGCCCTGCATGAAGCGGGGTTCTCTCATGTTGTTGTGGAGAGGGATGGCGAATTTAATCTCTGGGCTGTGGCCTCTCCCACAGCTTTGGCATAATGTCTTTATGGCATTTTACGCTTGAGATTGTCGCTATACGGCGGGCAAAGCCCGCTTACGCCAATCTCGCGGGCCTTGTTACGCTACGCTTTACAAGGCCGGAGCATTTTATCAACTATAAAATTCAAGGTTAAAACGCTCTAACTGTTAAGGTTTTGTATGGACAATAGCATCTTTGGACTTTCACCGCGCCGGTTCACGGGCAAGGCCGCGTACTCCGATTCCTGGCTGACCGTCACCCCGCTGGGCGGGTTTGGGCAGATCGGTATGAACTGCATGGTTTGGAGCACAGCTCAGGCCAAGGTGGTGGTGGATTGCGGACTCATGTTTCCCACGGATTACCATCTTGGGGTGGATGTGGTCATTCCGCGTTTTGATTTCATTATGGAGCACAAGGAAGAAATCAAAGGCATAGTGCTGACGCACGGGCATGAAGACCACATCGGCGCTTTGCCGTGGCTCCTGACGCATCTCCACGTGCCCATTTACGGATCGCCCTTCACCCTGGCTCTGGTGGAGCACAAACTGCGGGAACGCGGGCTGTTGGAACGATCGGAACTCGTGGAAGTGGGACCTTCCGCTCCACTGGTTCTCGGGGATATGACATTCCACTTCTTTCCCGTATGCCACAGCATCATTGACGGCTATGCCCTGGGCGTGGAAACTCCGGCGGGAAAAATCGTACACACCGGGGATTTTAAAATAGACCCCAACCCGCTGGAAGGGCCGGGCACGGATCTGGCGCTGTTCCGTAAATTTGCGGGCAAAGAAGGCGCGGCCCTTCTGCTTTCGGACTCAACCAATGTGGAGCGGGAAGGGCGTTCGCTGTCCGAACGGGACGTGCTGGCCAATCTGCGTAATTTGTTTTTTCAGGCTTCGGGCCGGATTATTGTTACCCTGTTCTCCAGCCACATCCAGCGTATCCAGGAAGTATTCGACTGCGCCGATGAAACCGGCAGGAGCGTAGTTGTCGGCGGCCGCAGTCTGGTCAACAATATCGGTATGGCTCAGGAACTGGGGCGCTTGCGCCCTCCCAAAAAGCTATATACTGACGCCGCTGCCGCGCCGCCGCTGGATGACGACAAGGCCGTGCTGCTGGTCACCGGCTCACAGGGCGAACCCCTGTCCGCCCTGTCCCGTATCGTGGCCGGGGGGCACAAAAGCCTAAGCATCCATGAAGGGGACATGGTGATCATGTCCTCCCGGCTTATTCCGGGCAATACCATGGCTGTGAACACTCTGGTCAATAACCTGTACCGGCTTGGCGCCGAGGTTTATTTTGACAAGGAGCACCCGGTACACGCTTCAGGGCATGCGCAGCAAAAAGAACTGACTGAAATGATCCGGGCGGTCAAGCCGCGTTGCTTTGTACCGGTACATGGCGAATACCGTCACCTGGTCAAGCATGTGCGTCTGGCGGTATCGTGCGGCGTTTCCGAACTGAACACAGCCATCATCGAAAACGGGCAGCCTTTTACTGTGACTCCCGGCGGCCTCACGCTTGAGGAACCGATTCTGGCCCAATCCATTTTGGTGGACGGCAAGGGCGTCGGCGATGTCGGGCAGATGGTGCTCAAGGAGCGCCATATCTTGGGCGGAGAGGGCATGGTTGTGGTGGTCATGGTGCTGGACGAAAGTACCTGGTCCATTCTGCAGGGCCCGGAAATCGTCTCCAAAGGCTTTGTCTTTGAGCAGCAGTATGATCATGTGCTTGAAGATGCAAAATGCCTGGTGCTGGACGCCATTGAAGGCCACCCCCCCGGTGATTTGGAAAAGTTGCAGGAACGCATCCGCTCCTCGTTGCGGCGGTTTTTCCGCAACATTCTTGACCGTGATCCGATAGTTGTGCCTGTTGTCACGGCTGTATAAGCGAGTCACGGGACAACACCTTGCCATAAAGGCTCCTTTTATCGACAGCCCGGCCTGTGAGCGGACGCTTGAGGCCAAGGCCCTCAAGCGATTCTTCCAACGTACCCCAGGCCCAACTACCGGCGGAAACTCCCCCTTTCACTGTAACTGGCTGAACCAGCATCTTTATTGCATACCTTGAGGAAATGCAGTAATTTGTCACAGATTGGTTATGTAGTTATAATAACGGACGCCCGGAACATGGGCATTGACGGGATTACCGTCGAATGGCGGCGGCGTAGGCTCTGCTACTGACCCATACAGCAAATGGGGAGATTACCATGTCAGATAAAAGTATTATGAATAAAGCAATAGTGCCGACAATTATACTATTGAATGCTTTAATTATCATCCTGAACATATTTTTATCTGTCAGATTTATTGGCTTCAGCGATTCCCTTATTGACGAAAAACTTGCCGCAAATATCGACAGTTTACGGCTTTATCTTGATGAAAGCTCGGCCAATACCAGGGCATCGGCCGAATCGATGGCCTTTAAGCCTGACGTGGTAAAAGCCATAAAAGAACGCGATAGGAATGAATTGTTACGGGTATGTAATCCTATGCTGGGTTTGTACCGGGTAAATTATTTCACGATATCCGACAAGAAAGGGCGGGTGCTTCTCAGAACCTATGATCCGGACAATTTCGGCGACTCAGTTTTAAATCAGCAAAATGTACAAGATGCGATGAACGGGAGGGTATCTACATATTTTGAAACAGGAACCGCCATAAAAATAGCCATTCGTAGCGGAGCGCCCGTATATGACGAGGACGGCGCTCTAATCGGTGTTATTTCGGCGGGCATAAGATTTGATCTGAACAGCGCGGTGGAAAGACTGAAAAATCTTTTTCATTCCGAAGTTACTGTTTACGCGGGCAATACAAGAGTTGCTTCAACGATTAGCATGGATGGCAAAGATGTTATAGGAACGGAGCTTGATCCGCGTATCTCAAAGATCGTTATCGCGGACAAGGAGGTATATTCCGGTGACGCGGATGTCCTTGGTGAAAAATACAAAACCTATTACATGCCGCTGTTAAATTCCCAGAATGAAGCTTTTGCCACGATCTCTTTTGGCATACCAATGGCGAAGTTAATCGCGCATACCAATGCAGCCATTTTACAGGGAATTATCATTGGCCTGGCCGGGCTTGTCGTTTTCTTTATTCTATTATTCCTCATCAATAATGAAAAACGGCAGCTTAAACAAATGGTGCGGGAAATAAAGCACAGGGATACCTTGTTGGGCGCGGGGGCCCGCCTGGCCTCAACCCTGCTCTCGGCAAAGGAAAATGAAAAGTTTGAGCGCACTCTCCTGTTCGGCATGGAGCATATAGGTACCAGCATGGACGTCGACCGCGTTCAGGTATGGGAGAATGAGACGAGAAACGGCGAATTGTATTTTGTGCATAAATATCAATGGCTAAGTGAAGTCGGCAATCAGAAAGTACCCGTCCCGCTTGGCCTGAATTTCCCATACAGTACCATACCTGAATGGAAAGAACTTTTTTTGCGGGGCGGGTATATCAATGCGCCTTTATCCGCATTGGCGCCGGCTGAACAGGGATTTTTACATTTCTATGAAATGAAATCCATTGTTATCATTCCCTTATTTTTACATGATACATTCTGGGGCTTTTTCAGTATTGATGATTGCCGCAATGAACGTACTTTTTCCAAAGACGAGATAGACATTCTGCGTTCGGCCGGACTGATGATAGCCAATGCGCTGTTACGTCAGGAAATGACGCAGGGTATCCTTGACGCCAACAACGCCAAGAGCAGCTTCCTGGCTAAAATGAGCCACGAGATGCGCACGCCGCTGAACGCCATCATCGGATTATCCGAATTAACCCTGGAAGCGGGAGAGTTGGAAGGAGAGGCCAATACCAATCTTGAAAAGGTAAACAATGCCGGCAGGACTCTGCTCAGCACGGTAAATGACATCCTTGACATTTCAAAGATTGAGGCAGGGAAGCTCGAGCTTGTCCCTGTTGAATACGATCTGCCGAGTCTCCTCAACGACACTGTAACCCAGAGCATCCTGCATATGGGAGAGAAACCCGTCCAGTTTCTGCTGAATGTTGACGAAACCCTTCCGGCGCAGCTTTATGGCGATGAATTAAGGATTAAGCAAATCTGCAACAATCTTTTGTCCAATGCCTTGAAATATACCAGAAACGGTTCGGTTGCATTGAGTGTAAGCTGTGAAGGAGAGGGAGAAACGGTCTGGCTGACGATTAACGTCAGTGACACGGGCATAGGCATAAGTCCGGAAAATATTGGCAGCCTGTTTGACGAGTACGCTCAGATGGACGTAAAAGCCAACCGTAAGATAATGGGAACCGGGCTTGGCCTGCCAATAGTAAAAAAGATGGTAGAAATACTGGGCGGTTCGATCTCCGTTGCAAGCGAATACGGAAAGGGCAGTACCTTCACGGTAAGGCTCCCGCAAAAACAGACAACGGACAAGACAATCGGGCTGGAATTGGCAAACAATCTTAAAAATTTCAAATACTCAGATCAAAAACGCAAACAGGGCTCCAAGCTGACAAGGATCAGCCTGCCCCATGCACGGGTCCTGGTTGTGGATGATGTGGCGACGAATCTTGACGTTGCCAAAGGTTTGATGAAGCCATATAAAATGGAGATTGACTGCGTATCAAGCGGCCAGGAGGCCATTGACGCCATCCGGAATGAATCGATACGCTATAACGCCGTGTTCATGGATCACATGATGCCGGATATGAGCGGAATAGAAGCCACAAGAATAATCCGAGAGGAAATCGGCACTGAATACGCCAGAACCGTCCCGATAATCGCCCTTACGGCCAACGCTATTATCGGGAATGAGGATATGTTTTTAAGCAAAGGCTTTCAGGCGTTCCTGTCCAAGCCTATTGAGATTGCGCGCCTTGATGCGGTAATCCGTCAATGGGTGGGAGATCAGGAACAGGAAGAAGGTAACGATTTCGGCAGTAAGGTTGGAGTTGCCCGGCGGGCACTTGGCACGGGAATAGCTGGCCTGAATATGGAAAAGGGGATAGAGCGTTTTGGAGGCGACGAAGATTCATATTTTGATGTTTTACGCTCTTATGTGATAAATATCCCGCCACTGCTGGAAAAGGTGAAAACAGTTTCGCCGGAAAGTCTGGCAGAGTATGCTATCATGGTGCACGGAATAAAAGGTTCGAGCCTGGGGATCGTTGCGAACAAAGTAGGACATCAGGCGGAATCCCTGGAAAACGCGGCAAAATTAAATAATTATGACTTCGTGAGCGCCAATAACCCCGTTTTTCTTGAGATTACATGGAAACTCATAGCAGATATAAAGAGATTACTCGATACAATAAACGAAGAAAAACCCAAACAAAAGAAAGACAAGCCGGACGGGGAAATGCTTAAAATGCTTCTTGCCGCTTGCGAAAAATATGATATGGACGAAGTGGACGCCGCTATCGCTGAAATTGCGGCTTATGAATATGAATCTGACGATGGGCTTGCGGTTTGGTTGAAGGAAAATGTAGAACAGATGAACTTCCAGCAAGTCGTCAAAAAGCTTTCAGCCTTGGATAGGTAAGAATCTCACATTCAAAGATACTGTCATGAAAATAACTTACTTCCTTAACCTGAAAACACTTCTGCTTCTTGCGCTGCTGATTGTTGGCGCGGGTTGGCTGGTGTCTTCCCATTTGTCCGGCAAGCACGCGGAACGTCCGGCAGCCAAGGCGCAGCCCGTGCGGGTGGCAAGCGCGCGCATGGGGAATATGGATGTGTTCATCCGGGCGCTCGGTACAGCGACCTCTCCAAACACGGTCACGGTCAGAAGTCGCGTGGACGGCCAGCTTATGGCCCTGCATTTTACTGAAGGCCAGATAGTCCGGCAGGGCGATCTGTTGGCCGAGATTGATCCCCGCCCCTATGAGGTGCGGCTGCAACAGGCCTTGGGCAATTTGGCCCGGAATGAAGCGCTGCTCAAAGACGCCGAACTTGACCTGGAGCGTTACCGCAAGCTTATCAAAGAGCAGTCCATATCAGCGCAGCAGCTACAGTCACAAGAAAGTCTCGTTGGACAGGTTCAGGGGGCCGTGGTTACCGATAGGGCTGCGGTTGCCGATGCGGAACTCCAATTGAGCTACAGCCGGATCACGGCGCCCATTCCCGGCCGGGTCGGGCTCAAAAGAGTGGATGTGGGCAACATGATTCGCTCGTCCGATAGCGACGGTATTGTGGTGATCACCCAGATTCGGCCCATGCACGTGATCTTCACGCTGGTGGAAAGACAGATTCCCGAGGTTATCGCGGCCATGCGCAAGGGTGAGCCGCTCACGGTCGAGGCCTGGAGCCAGGATAACAGAACGCTGCTGGCCACGGGAGAGCTTTTGACCATTGACAACCAGATTGACACGGCAACCGGCACGGTCAGAGCCAGCGCCACCTTTGCCAATGATGATCGCCGCCTGTTCCCGAATCAGTTCGTGAACACCAGGCTCAACGTCAGAACCTTGGAAAACGTGCTGATTATTCCGTCTTCCGCTGTACAGCGAAACAACGATGGCTTTTTCGTCTATGTGGTGCGGGACGGAAAAACGCGCAGTCAGACCATCACCAGCAGCTACGCCACGGACACGGAAACGGTCGTGGATACGGGACTCGCCGCGGGGGACGTGGTGGTGACGGACGGCGTGGATCGCCTGCGTGACGGCATGGCCGTTACCTATGATCAAGCGCCATGAACCCCTCCCGACAGTTTATTCTCCGCCCGGTGGCTACGTCACTGCTCATGGTGGCCCTGTTCCTGGCCGGACTGTTGGCCTATCGCAACCTGCCCATTTCCGCCCTGCCGGAAATCGACTACCCCACCATTCAAGTTGTCACTCTCTATCCTGGAGCCAGCCCGGAGGTGGTCACCTCGGGCATCACAGCTCCTCTGGAACAGCAGTTCGGCCAGATGCCGGGCTTGAACCGTATGTCTTCCCAGAGTTCCGGCGGGGCCTCGGTCATTACGTTGCAGTTCATTCTGGACATGAGCCTGGATGTGGCCGAGCAGCAGGTGCAGGCCGCCATCAACCAGGCCGGCAGTTATCTGCCGAACGATCTGCCGAATCCCCCTATCTATAACAAAGTCAATCCGGCGGATCCGCCGATCATGATTCTGGCCGTGACTTCCACCGGCATGCCGTTGCCGCGCTTGCAGGATATTGTGGATACCCGGTTGGCGCAAAAAATTTCCCAGATCTCCGGGGTGGGTCTGGTCAGCTTGTCCGGCGGACAGCGCCCGGCCGTGCGCGTGCAGGTCAACCCCCGCCTTCTCGCTTCCTACGGCTTGTCCATGGAAAACGTGCGCACGGCCGTTGCCAATGCCAATGTGAACATTGCCAAGGGCAGTTTTGACGGGCCGGAACGGTCCTCCACCATTGATTCCAATGACCAGTTGAGAAGCGCGGATGAATACCGACAGTTGATTATCGGCTACAGGAATAATGCTCCAGTGCATCTGTCCGCTGTGGCCGATCTGGTGGACGCGGCGGAAAACGAGCGTTTGGCCGCCTGGCACAATACGACTCCGGCGATCATCGTCAATATCCAGCGGCAGCCCGGAGCCAATATTATCCGGGTGGCCGACGAGATCAAAGAACTGCTGCCTCTGCTGCGCTCGGCCATGCCCGGCAATGTGGAGGTGCAGGTGCTTACCGACCGCACCGTGACCACGCGAGCGACAGTGGCTGATGTGCAGTTGGAACTGATGCTGGCTGTAACCCTGGTCATCATCATCATGTTCCTCTTTTTGCACAATCTGCGGGCCACGCTCATTCCGGGCGTGGCCGTGCCGCTCTCGCTGGTGGGCAGTTTCGCCATCATCTATTTTCTCGGATACTCCATCAACAACCTGACCTTGATGGCCCTGACCATTGCCACGGGCTTCGTGGTTGATGACGCCATTGTGGTGACGGAAAATATCAGCCGCTATCTGGAGCGCGGGGTTGCTCCTCTGGAGGCGGCCATTACCGGGGCGGGACAGATCGGCTTTACCATTATTTCCCTTACCGTGTCGCTGGTGGCAGTGCTGATCCCGCTGCTGTTCATGGGTGATGTGGTGGGACGGCTGTTCCGTGAGTTCGCGGTAACCCTGGCCGTGTCCATTCTGCTGTCCGCGGTGATTTCATTGACCCTCACTCCCATGATGTGCGCTTATCTGCTCAGGCCCTTGGAACACGCGCGCCGGGCCGCCGGGCCGACCCTGTGGGACAGGACTCTGGACCTGTACGACCGCCTGCTGGTCAAGGTGCTGGACCACCAGGGACTGACGCTTCTGGTGGCCGTGGCTACCCTGGTTCTGACCGTGCTTTTGTATGTCGTTGTGCCCAAGGGCTTTTTCCCGGTGCAGGATACCGGGTTGATCGCGGGTATTACCGAAGCCCCGCAGAGTATCGGTTTTGAGGAAATGGCCAGACGGCAGAATGAGGTCGCCGCGCTGGTGCTCCAGGACCCGGACGTGGAGGGCTTGTCTTCGTTCATTGGTGTGGACGGGACCAATCCGACCTTGAACAGCGGGCGCATGTCCATCAATCTCAAGCCGCTACGTGAGCGTTCGGCCCGCGCCCCGGAGATTATCCGCCGGATCAACCGGAGCATGGAAGGGCTTTCAGGCATTACTCTGTACATGCAGCCCGTCCAGGACATCACCATTGAGGACAAGGTCTCGCGTACCCAATATCAGTTCAACCTGGAGTCCCTGGACTTGGACAGTCTCCAGACCTGGGTGCCCAAAATGGTAGCCGAGCTTTCGAGCCGGCCTGAACTGACCAACGTGGCTTCGGACCTCCAGGCCGGGGGCAGGCTGGCCTATATTGCTATTGACCGCGACCGGGCCGGTTCCCTCGGGGTATCTGTGGCCGCCATCAGCAGCGCTCTTTACAACGCCTTTGGCCAGCGCATGATTTCCACCATTTTCACCCAGACCAGCCAGTACCGGGTGATCCTGGAGGTGAAGCCGGAATTTCGCACTGATCTTTCCAGCATAGAGCATATTTTCGTCAGCGGCGCCGGGGGAAGCATGGTGCCTTTGTCCACGCTGGTCAGGGTGGAAGAGCGGGAGGGGCCGCTGGTAATCAACCGGCAGGGGCAGTTCCCCTCGGCCACGGTGTCCTTCAACCTGGGCAAAGGGTACAGCCTCGGCGCGGCCGTTGCGGCCATTGAGGAAACCGCGCGGGCCATCGAACTGCCGCAAAGCCTGCCGCTCACCTTTGAAGGCGCGGCCAAGGCCTTTCAGGCTTCGCTGACCGGCACCCTATGGCTGATTCTGGCCGCGATTGTGACCATGTATATCGTGCTGGGCGTATTGTATGAGCATTACATCCATCCCATTACCATTCTTTCCACCCTCCCTTCGGCGGGCGTGGGCGCACTGCTGGCTTTGCTGCTCTTTCAGATGGATCTCGATATCGTGGGCGTCATCGGCATCATCCTGCTGATCGGCATCGTAAAAAAGAACGCCATCATGATGATTGACTTTGCCCTGGAGGCGGAGCGGCATGAAGGCAAGAGCGCGCGCGAGGCCATTCATCAAGCCTGCCTGCTCAGGTTGCGTCCGATCCTTATGACCACCTTGGCCGCGTTGTTCAGCGCTCTGCCCATGATGTTGGGTTCGGGAATGGGTTCGGAACTCAGAAGGCCCCTTGGCGTGACCATGGTCGGAGGCCTGCTCCTGAGTCAGGTGCTGACCCTGTTTACCACGCCGGTCATTTACCTGGCTTTTGATCGGCTGGGGCAATTGAGAAAAGGGAAGATTGGGGCTCCGCCCCAAACCCCGGCAGGGGCATGATGCCCCTGCACCCCCATACCCTGAATGCCCGGTCCAGGGCC
>Ga0082212_10000726_pt1 | contig 48077 bp, 40 predicted proteins | sample TergutNt197P3_FD_71548 | JGI IMG/M metagenome (GOLD analysis project Ga0082212, IMG submission 71548) | Neocapritermes taracua P3 segment gut microbial communities from Petit-Saut dam, French Guiana - Nt197 P3 | ecosystem: Host-associated > Arthropoda: Insects > Digestive system > Gut ... | reverse complement strand
CATTCGATTGGCAATCTGAAAGATGAACTTTTTCAAAGTCAAAATTATAATACAACGCTCGACGAAACGCTGCGGTTCTGGAAAGAAGTGGCGCTAAAATACAAAGAAGAACCGGTAGTTGCGATGTATGAGATATTCAACGAGCCTACTGTCAGCCGGTTTGGAGCATGTACTTGGGAAGAGTGGCGCAAGATTAACGAACAGATCATCGACGCCATACGAGCAAACAACCCCCATGCCTTGTGCTTAGTCGCTGGTTTCGACTGGGCTTACGACCTTAAACCAGTCTTCAACGATCCGGTACAAAGGGCAAATATTGCATACGTGTCGCATCCCTATCCGCAAAAACGCCCTAAACCGTGGGAAGAGAAATGGGAGGCCGACTGGGGACATGTAGCCGATAAGTATCCAGTCATCTGTACCGAGATAGGCTTCTGCCTCGAAGGCGAACGCGGCGCACATGTTCCGGTAATAACAGATATGAGCTACGGCCCGGAGGTCACTGCCTATTTCAGGAAAAGAGGCATATCTTTCACTGCATGGTGCTTCGACACTTCATGGGAGCCGGCGCTGATTAACGATTGGAACTTCACAACCACCACTTCCGGCACATTCTTCCGTGATTACCTGCAAAGTAAAATTCATTTAAAAAACTAATAATTACGTCAAAACGATAATTCAAATGGTTACAAACTAATTATTTTTCATGCCTAACGATTGATGTAAATACTCACATGTTGCTAAACCACAATGCAACAACGCCTATACCTACTCTACCGAATCACTCGTTTCACAGCCTGCCTTTGGCCTACGCCATTATGGGTTTATAATAACGATGTGGGCGGGGGTTTCAATACCCACAATTTAGAAACGATAGAAATACGCGAATTGATGAAAGAATTAGGGATAAAGAATCATTTTGTCAGTTTTTTAAAAAATTGTATAAAATTCAATAACGTGAAAATAATATGAAACGAGCATGTACCTTAATACGCCCAAGTAAATGAACATGCGAGTTCCATACGACCGAAATATAAAAAATAATAAATGTACGTATGAAAAAGATGCTAGTTTTTTTAGCGCTGACTGTTTTTTGTCTAAGCGCCAGCGCACAAAAACGATATGATATTGCCGCTTTTGTGTGGCCATCGTATCACCCTGACGACCGCGCAAAAATATTCTGGCCGGAGGGCATTGGAGAGTGGCAAACTGTTATGACTAACAAAGCGAAATATGCTGGTCACGAACAACCTCGCTATCCGCTTTGGGGTTATGTGAACGAGGCCGATCCATACGTGATGGAGATGCAGATCAACGCCGCTGTCCGTCATGGTGTGAATGTTTTTATCTTCGATTGGTACTGGTATGATGGGTTGCCCTATCTGGAAGGACAGTTGAATGACGGATTCCTTGGCGCCGCCAATAACAAAGACATGAAGTTTTATCTCATGTGGGCCAACCATGATGTGGATAAAACGTGGGATAAAAGGTTGGCTGGCGCTAAAAGTAATACATTGATATGGAAAGGCGGCGTTGACCGTAAAGAATTTGAAATCATTTGTAAACGGGTGATTGAAAAATATTTCAACAAACCCAATTATTACATGGTCGATGGAAAACCAAGTTTTATGATATACGAACTTCAGACATTTATCGACGGACTAGGCGGGCTGGAGGAAGCCAGGAAAGCCTTGGATTGGTTTCGCGCCGAGGTGAAAAAAGCCGGTTACAAAGGGCTTGATCTGCAACTAACCTTGCGAACAGGATTGAATCGAAATATGGCTGGCATAGCAGGCGATAAGGAGAAAACGCAATTAGAAACGATCCAATATCTGCAATTTGATGGGGCTACCCATTACCAGTATGTCCACTTTGTAAATATTGACCGTGATTATCTTGAAATTCAAACCGATGTTGTTAAAGTATGGGAAGCATTGAATAAGGATTTGACTTTGCCATATTATCCGCATGTGTCGATAGGTTGGGATAATAACCCCAGATTTGAAGGCTTTCGGGCGGGTGTCGTTAAAAATAATACGCCGAAAAATTTTGAAAAAGCCCTTCGGGATGCAAAGGATTATGTGGATGCTCACCCCAAACAAGCGCCGCTCATAACAATCAATAGCTGGAACGAATGGACAGAGACAAGTTATTTACAACCCTGCACCATGTTTGGCTACGGTTATCTGGAAGCCGTGCGTAACGTGTTCAAATGAGCTTTTAGCGTTTGTTCTGGAAAAAAGTTTTCATTTCGGAGGCACATTCGATGTTCATGATGCCTTTGCGGACTTCTGTCTTTGGGTGTAGGGCTTGAGGGGCAAAGATGGTGTAGCCTCGTTTTTCGTCGGATGCGCCATAGATTAAAGAGGACAGTTGCGCCCATCCGATGGCGCCGGCGCACATCACACACGGCTCGAGGGTTACGTACAAGCGGCAGTCTGTCAGGTATTTGGCGCCTAATGTGTTTGTGGCGGCGGTGATGGCCAATATCTCGGCATGTGCCGTCGGGTCGTTTAGTCGTTCAGTCTGGTTGTGAGCGCGGGCGATGATTCGGTCGCCAGTCACGATTACTGCGCCCACAGGCGCTTCACTTTCTGTTGCTGCGAGGCGGGCTTCGGCCAATGCCTGTCGCATAAAATAATCGTCTGTAAAGGGAATCATGGTTTTACATCGAATGAGTTAATTAGGCATGTAAGTATCTCACATCAATTATTTTCAGCAGCGAAAAGGTTTCCTTGCCACGTCTCATTATTGTATTTTGATTCATTTTCAGCTACGCAAAAGGTTCCTTGCCGCATCTCATTTTCGTTGAACAACATCGGCAAGTCTTCTCCCAATTTCTGCCATATCTCGGCAAGAATCGTCCGGCGAAACCATTCCGCTTTATTTGTTATTTTATATTTTTTTAAATGTCGTTGTATAGCTTTATACTCTGTATCATTCAGACAAAAAGTAATGCGATGACTCCGTTTTTCTTTCTTTTTCGGTTTCACTTTGTCTGCCGGTTTACCTTTCTTTCTTTGTTTTTCTTTCATAATCGAAGGTGTTACTTTTTTGCCGCAAATGTAATGCAAGTTATGAATAAATCAAAAAAAAGACGTGTATATTAAATAATTTTGTATTTTTACCGTCTGAAATTATTATTAATAACCAAGAATTGATACTTTAAACAATTAGTTATGAAACGAGTATGTACCTTAATACACACAAGTAAATGAACATGCGAGTTCCATACGACCGAAATATAAAAAAATAATAAATGTACGTATGAAAAGATTTTTTACATTTTTAACGATGTTGGCGGTATATGCGGGATGTGACGCTGATCATTCAGCGGTATTATCGGATGCTACACCCGAAAGCCAGGGAGTACCGTCAGAGGCGATTATTTCCTTCATGGATGAACTAAGCCGAAACAACTTGAATATGCATAGTTTCATGCTGATACGGAATGGAAGAATTCTTGCTGAATGTTACTGGCCTTATTTCAACGCTGATAAAAAGCACCGAATGTACTCTGTGAGCAAGAGTTTTACCTCTGTGGCAATAGGCATGATGATTGACGAAGGCCGTATTTCGTTGAACGATAAAGTAGCGGGGTTCTTTCCCGAATACTTGCCGGAAAATCCGCATCCCTACATACTGCAAGCCACTGTGCGGGATTTGTTGATGATGGCTACATTTAACATCTCGACTTCTTATAACAATTTAGACCTCGACTGGGTGGCGACTTTTTTCCAAGACCCGCGCGAAAAGCATGAACCGGGAACAAGGTTCAGTTACGATACCGCTGCAACAGTTGTCCTGTGCGCCATTGTTGAGAAACTGAACGGCAAAATGATGCTTGATTATATGCGACCCGTGTTTGATGAGATAGGCATTTCAAAGGATATATGGTGTATAAAATCGCCTGACGGACGTTCATGGACCGGATCAGGCATTTTATGTACGACCCGTGACCTTGCCCGATTTGGACTTCTTTGTCTGAACAAAGGCGCATGGAACGGAAAACAGCTAATAAGCCACGAATACATGGAAGCAGCCACTTCATCTCAAATTGACAACGGCGGACGTGAGGGGTCTGAGTTGCGTTATGGTTACGGATATCAATTTTGGTGTCTTCGTGATGGCGGTTTCGCATGTAATGGCATGGGAGCGCAATTAGCGTTATGTCTTCCATCAAAAAATCTAATGATGATTACCACAGGTGATAATCAGGCGATTGCAAATGGAACAGAGCATGTTATCAAAGCCTTTTCCAATCTTGTTGCAAAAATAGAGAAAACCAAATTGCCTGATAACAAAGAAGCGCAACAGATGTTAGCAGAAAAAATAGCAACTGTATCTACTCCGCTCCCTGCCGGTAATGCCATCACTTCCAATGCTGCGAAGTATTCGGGCGTGCGTTATTTATTGAAAGATAACAATATGGGAATGAAGTGGATAAGCGTTGATGTCGCACCAGACAAATGTATTTTACATTATGAAAACAATACCGGCAAACATAGTCTGACGCTTGGCATGGGTAAATATATTTTTCAAAAATTCCCTGAAAAATATTATAGTGTCCGGATAGGAACCAAAGATAAAAATTATGATGCGATAGCTACTGGCGCATGGCAGGACGAAAACACATTGTCGGGTGTAATTTACGCGATTGACGACTATTTTGGTTCAATTCATTTAACTATTTCTTTTTCAAACGGAAATGTAAAAGTGACCATGCGAAAAACTGCAGAATGGTTCTTCGATACCTATCAAGGCGCTGCCGAAGGCGCCGCTGGTTAGGACTGTCGGGTGACGGAATTTAAATTTGTTTTGATAGTAAAAACAATTATCTTTGCGCCCATAAATAAAAAATAGAAATTTAAATTAAATGTTTATGAAAAAAATTATTGTAATAGCAGGGTTAATATTTAGCTATGGCTTGGGGTTTGCACAGGTTAATACGCTGACATCAAAAGAAATAAAGAAAGGATGGAAGTTGCTTTTTAACGGGACTAACTTAGACGGATGGACATCGGTCGGTAAAACTACGCCTCCCGAAAAGGGTTGGGACATCGATAATGGAATCCTTACCGTCAACAAAGGGGGCGCGCAAAGAGGTGGAGATATTATTACCAAAGATCAGTTTTCGGATTTTGAACTAATTGTAGAGTTCAGACTGACAAAAGGAGCTAACAGCGGTATCAAATATTTCTTTACACAATATAAGAAAGGTGGATGGCTCGGTTTGGAATACCAGATTCTGGATGACGAGACACATCCTGACGCCAAATTAGGTATACAGGGAAACCGTTTACAGGCAGGGCTTTATGATATGTTTGCGCCTGCTAAGGATAAAAAAGACAAACCTATCGGCGAATGGAACGTTGCGCGGATCGTATCGAAAGGGTCGAAAGTAGAGCATTATCTGAATGGAAAAAAAACGCTTTCATTCGACCGAAAAAGCATAAAATACAAGGATGCTTTTCTGCTAAGTAAGTTTAAGGATTGCGAGCCGATGTTCGGCGACGTCGAAAAAGGCCATATCCTCCTTCAGGAACACCAGGATGAGGTGTCATTCAGGAACGTAAAAATCAGAGTATTAAAATAATAAATAAAAAAAGTATGAGTAACACAACAAGAAGAACCTTTATCAAACAGGTTGGAGCAACAGGTATAGGAATGACGTTAGGCGGAATGACGTTCAGCGCAAAAAGTTATGCCAATATTGTTGGTGCAAACGATAGGATCAATGTCGCCGTCATGGGTACAAACGGCAGAGGCAATGGTATGGCAAGTAATTTTCAACGTATAGACAATGTGAATGTTACGTTTGTTTGCGATGTCGAGGAAAAAGCGCTGGCCAAAGGGATGAACGCAGTCACCAGGGCCGGAGGAAATCCGAAATCGGAAAAAGACATCCGTAAAGTGCTTGAAAACAAAGACTTGACAGCCCTTTTGGTGACAGCGCCCGACCACTGGCATTCACCAGCAGCTATCATGGCTTGTCAGGCTGGCAAACACGTCTATCTTGAAAAACCTTGTAGTCATAATCCGCGCGAAGGCGAATTATGTATAGCGGCAGCCCGCAAATATAACCGTATCGTGCAGGTAGGCGCGCAACGTCGTTCTTGGCCGGGCATCATAGAGGGCATCAATGAGTTGCGTGACGGTATCATTGGACGGGTGTATTTTGCCAGAGGATGGTACACCAACAAGCGCGTATCTATCGGTTTCGGGAAAAAAACGCCGCCACCGTCAAACCTTGATTTCGATTTATGGCAAGGCCCGGCGCCCCGTAGCGCCCACCGCGACAACTTAATACATTACAACTGGCACTGGTTCTGGCACTGGGGAACTGGCGAAGCCTTGAATAACGGCACCCACGAGATGGATGTCATACGTTGGGGATTAGGCGTTGACTTCCCGACACAAGTCAGCTCCGAAGGCGCCCGCTTTGCGTTCAAAGACGACTGGGAGACGCCCGATACGCAGATCATTAACCTCCAATTCGGGAATGAATGTTTAGTTACCTGGGAAGGCAGAAGTTGCAACTCTCGCAACTCGGAAGGCGGAGACAGGGGCGTTATCTTCTATGGCGAAAAAGGCGCGATGGAAACCGGTCACAACGGATACCGCATATTTGACCTCGACAATAAAAAAATCAAAGAGCGCGATTCGAAGGATGTCATTGACGGTCGCGACCCAAACAGCCCGAGCGCCAATCTGGACGGAGTACATATTGCCGATTTCATAGATGCTATTAAAAACAACCGCCGCCCGAACGGAGACATTGCTGAGCTACACAAGAGTACTACCCTGGTACAATTAGGTAATATCGCCTGGCGGACGGGTCAACGGCTGACAATCAACCCCTCCAATGGACATATCCTCAACAGCCCCGAAGCGCAAGCGCTATGGGGTCGTACGTATGAGCCGGGATGGGAACCTGTTGTCTAATGAATATGGATTTTCGTCCACAACCATCCAATACAAATTTGATGGAACCGAGCCGGTTTTAATGTTTATTGTTACGTTTCCTGAAGATGATTCAGTCGCAGAGTAGATTACTGGATTCCAACCTTTTGAGAGTTTTAAATTAATAGTTTGCGTATAAGTTACTCCATCTTCAGTGTCGCTATCAGTACCAGTAATGTTTACGTTTTTGTCAACATAGATATATGTGACTTGAGTAATAGACTTAATAGGTACTAATGTTATGTTACAAAGCAACAATTCCGCTTTTTGACTGCCCTTCTTGACATAAATACCTGCAAAAATACCTTTTGCGCTTCTGTCGCTAATATTTACTCCTTCTTCGAAATCATCCATCAGCTCAAGATCATTTGAATTTGGCGTTGGCAATTTTAGGCTAAACTTTCCATTTGATATGGAAGCTGTTTTTGCCGATGAATAACCATCATCGAAACTAACGCTAATCTCATCCCAGTCAGCATGTTCGCCGGAAATGGTTCCCGAAATAGAAGATGAATCATTGTCGTCATTCTTTTTGCATGATGTGCCTACAAACGATATAGTTAGCGCTGCGATAACTATACCTTTAAAAAATAATTTTTCCATTGTTAATAATATTTAATTTTTAGTGAAAAGTCAATAATGCTTTATAAAAAAACGCAAATATAAAACAATAAAAACGGATTTCAGCAATTTGATAGTTTTTTTTCGGGGAATAATTAAAAAATGTCGTATTTTTGCTACTTCGATCTTCGATTTATGCAAGAATTACTACAATTATTAAAGAAATGTTTCGGGTTTGATTCTTTTCGGTCGTTACAGGAAGATATTATTTTACGTGCGATAGCAGGTAATGATTCATTAGTTTTGATGCCGACAGGGGGCGGTAAATCAATTTGTTATCAGATACCAGCAATATACTTGCCGGGAACTGCGATTATTATCTCCCCTCTTATCTCGCTGATGAAAGACCAGGTAGAAGGGCTTGTCGCAAACGGGATAGCGGCTGCAGCGCTAAACAGTTCGATGCCTGATGAAAAAAGATGGCTGATAAAACAACGATGTAAACAGGGACAGATAAAACTCCTGTATATCTCGCCGGAAAGTCTGCTGGGCGAGCTTGATTATCTTATCTCACAATTAGATGTTTCGCTCATTGCGGTGGATGAGGCACATTGTATTTCGCGTTGGGGGCATGACTTCCGACCTGAATATTTGCGCTTGTCCATATTAAAGGAGCGATTTCCATCCATACCCGTCATGGCGCTGACAGCGACAGCCGACAAAATTACACGCAACGACATTGTGCAACAATTGCAGTTGAATGAACCGGAGATATTTGTTTCGTCTTTCGACCGTCCGAATCTCTATTTAGAGGTCAGGCGCGGATTATCATCTAAAGAAAAGATGACTTCTATTGTGCGTTTTATCCGCAACCGTCCCGACCAGAGCGGTATCATTTATTGTATGAAACGGGACGATACGGAGAAGGTAGCCCAACTCTTGAGTCAGACCTACCATATACCAGCTGTCCCCTATCATGCAGGTTTATCGGCTACTGCACGCGAAAAGGCGCAAAACGACTTTATCAACGACCGTATAAGCGTCATTTGTGCGACTATTGCATTTGGTATGGGTATAGATAAAAGTAATATCCGCTGGATCATCCATTATAATATGCCGGGAAGCATCGAAAATTATTATCAGGAAATAGGACGTTCTGGTCGTGACGGCTCTCCGAGCGATACATTGTTGTTTTATTCGTTGGGCGATTTAGTCTTATTACGTAGGTTTGTTGAAGAAAGCGGACAGGAAAGCATCAACAAAGAGAAATTATTCCTGATGCAAAGATATTGTGAGACCGATTTATGCCGTCGTCGGATTCTATTAAGTTATTTCAGCGAAGAAATTGCGGAAGATTGCGACAATTGCGACGCCTGCAAATATCCGCCCCAGCGTTTTGACGGTACAATCTTAGTACAGAAAGCATTAAGCGCAATCATCCGTACAGAAGAACATGTCGGTATGCGGATGTTGATCGACATACTTCGAGGTTCCGGTCGTATGGAAGTACTACAGCATAAATATCATCAACTGAAGACCTATGGAGCCGGACGCGACTTGCCTTATCCGTTTTGGAAAGAATATATCTACCAGATGCTTCAATTGGGTTTTATCGAAATCGACTACCTCAACAACCAACTGTTGAAAATAACCCCATTAGGTAAAAAAATAGTATATGGAAGAATACCTGTAACATTGACCCTGTATAAAGAACCCAAAGAAACAACGGCCTCTAAAAAGAACAGAAGGACTGTTGTTAAACAGGAATCAGATATAGCCCTCCATTTGTCGCAAAAGTTCAAAATGCCATCCCAGTTACAATTCCCATCCTCGTCACAATCCCCACAATCCCCATACGCTACCCAAACGCCGCAAGACCAGGCAACCAATGAATTATTAATGGATGCATTACGTTTGTTACGCAAACAAATCGCCCAACAAGAAAAGATACCTGCCTATATCATTTTTAACGATACAAGTCTGCAAGACATGGTCTTTAAGAAACCATTAACGATGAATGCTTTTAGCGGCATCAGAGGCGTTGGCGAGGCCAAACTCGAAAAATACGGAGAGCCATTTGTTGCTTTAATCCGTTCTATAATAAATAGTTGAAAAATATTTATTAAATATCATTATGTTTTACAATAATCGCGTCGTCTTTATAGATCGGATGAATATTAACGATAGCGGCCACTTAGTAGTTCATGGCCCTACTAACGGCAAACAAACGTTTACTTTTCATTCAAAATAATGAAAAAATAATTTATAATCATCTTCTCTGCTTTATTAATGTGATTTAGATTCTATGCGAAACTGTATTTTTTTAAATGTTTTCTCGGTAAAAGTCGAATGAATCGAATGTTAGCTCCTTACTGGCATGCTGATTTATATGTATATTGCCGATATTGCTTAATAAGGTGAAGAGAATCATGCCGTCTTTGTTTTTTTTGTCATGCGTCATTAGTTCATAAATGGGTTCATAATCGTCGCAGACGAAAATAAAGGGAGGATATTGTACTTTGATGAAATTTGTTGCTTGACGGAGCAATTCTACGGGCATCCCGCACAATTTGTATGATAAATATAACTCGCAAATCATACCGGCAGCCACAGCAAGTCCATGAAGGAGCGGACGGTTTTGGGCAATTGACAAACTCTCGAAAGCATGACCGACGGTGTGACCGAAATTGAGCGCTTTACGAATACCTGTTTCATTCGGGTCTTTTTCTACAATCTGATTTTTGATGGCTACCGATGCGTTTACTAAATCGTTTAATTTTTCAAAATCAGGGTGTATGATGTCGAAATTTAGTACTTTGTAATATGTTTCTTGATCGCTAATCAACCCGTGTTTGAGCATTTCGGCGAAACCTGAAAGTAAATTCGGACGATCTAATGTTTTAAGAAATGAACAGTCAATCATCACGCAGTCCGGTTGATGAAACGTACCGATCTCGTTTTTCAAACCGTTATAGTTGATGCCTGTTTTTCCTCCTACAGCGGCATCGACCGACGCCATGAGCGTGGTAGGGATATTCAATGAATGTATACCACGTTTGAAAGTGGCTCCTGCAAAACCGCCAAGGTCGGTTACCATGCCCCCCCCGATATTGATTAGTAACGAATGGCGCGAAGCTCCTTTTTGAGATAGAATGTCCCAAACCGCGCCAACCTGACGGATGTCTTTATTAACATCGCCTTCGTCAATGGTGATTGAAGTGTAATGGCAACCAGAGAGAGCTTGTTCTATCAGCGGAAAGCATTTTTCAACGGTGTTGGTATCGGATAATACAAAAATCTTGTCATATATGTTCGATGACAAGTATGCCTTGAGCTCTGATGCGATATTTTTAGAGACGATGATCAATTAATAAAAAATTAAAAATTAAAAAATTGAGGCGACAATGGCCTCTATAGCGGGGGTTAAGCCGTCAATATTTTTACCGCCGGCGGTCGCGAAATGGGGTTGGCCTCCTCCGCCGCCTTGAATATGTTTGGCGCCTTCGCGAATCAGTTTGGCAGCATCTAAACCGCTGGCAACTAACGAATCGCTTAACATAACTACGAGGCCGCATTTTTCCGGTTCTTCGATGCCGGCGACAAACATCATTTTTTCGCCATCGGTAAACTCACCTCTGATTTGGAACGCGACATCTTTGAACGCTTCCATATTGCCTGTACCTTGGAATGACAGCAACTTAATGCCATTTCTTTCCACCGCTTTCGACAGTATAATTTTTTTGATAGTAGCCACTTTTTCTTTCAGGTAGTCGGCAACCTGTTTTTTTAATTCTGCATTTTCTTCAATCGACTTTTTGATGGTAGCCTGCAGGTTGGGTACATGGTTGAACATCGCCCGTACCTCGCGCATCATGTCTTGGGTGTGATAGTGCAACTGCTCGGCGCCACCAGCGGTGACAGCTTCGATACGTCGGATACCTGCGGCGATAGAGCTTTCGCTGATGATATACATCGAGCCGATTTTTCCGGTGCAGGCGACATGGGCGCCGCCGCATAACTCGGTTGAAGTACCAAAACGTACCACGCGCACCTCTTCGCCATATTTTTCACCGAACAAAGCCATAGCGCCCATCGCTTTGGCTTCCTGTAAAGGCATCCGACGATGTTCTTCTAATGGGAGATTCTCACGTATTTTACGATTTACAAAGCGTTCTACTTCACGTATTTCGTCGTTAGTCATTTTTTGGAAATGCGAAAAGTCAAAACGTAACATATCGGACGAGACGAATGACCCTTTTTGTTCGACATGCGAACCTAACACTTCGCGTAAAGCTTCATGTAATAGATGCGTTGCGGAGTGGTTGCACTCGGTACTTGCCCGCTTTTTTTTGTCAATGACAGCGACAAACAAATCGGTAAGGTCTGCCGGAAGTCGGGTTACAAGATGTACAGAAAGGTTGTTTTCACGTCGCGTATCAATGATGTCCGTTTTTACGCCGTTTGAATCAATCAATTGGCCGCTGTCGCCTGTCTGACCTCCCATCTCGGCATAGAACGGACTTTGACTCAAAACGACTTGATACAGTTCGTTGTTTTTTTGTTTTATTTTACGGTAGCGGAGGAGTTCGGTCTCGCACTCGGAAAAATCAAATCCGATAAAAGTCGTTTCGCCTGCTTTAAGAATGACCCAATCGTCTGTTTCGATAGCTGCTGCGTTGCGGGCGCGGTCTTTTTGTTTTTGCATTTCGATATGAAACGTTTCGATATTCACATTCATACTATGCTCGCGTGCGACAAGCTCGGTTAGGTCAAGCGGAAACCCATACGTATCGTACAGTATGAAGGCATCTTCGCCTGCAATTATTGTTTGTCCGGCGTTTTTTGCTTCATCGATTATTTTGTCAAGCAGGCGGATTCCTGTTTCTAATGTATGCAAAAAAGAATCTTCTTCTTCTTTAATGACTTTACCGATAAGCTCCTGTTGAGCAATCAGTTCGGGGTAAGCGCTCCCCATCGAATCGAGTAATGCCGGTAATAATTTAAATATAAAAGGTTCTTTTCGTCCGAGGAAGGTGTATCCATAGCGAACGGCGCGACGCAGGATACGACGAATGACATAACCGGCTTTGGCGTTCGAGGGCAGTTGTCCGTCGGCAATCGAAAAAGCGATGGTACGAATATGGTCGGCAACCACACGCATGGCGACATCTTTTTGATTGTCAGCGCCGTAGGAAGTTCCGGTCATGGTAGCGATAGCATTGATGACAGGTTGAAAGACATCTGTGTCATAGTTGGAGTACTTCTGTTGAAGCGCCATACAGAGGCGTTCAAACCCCATCCCTGTGTCGATCACCTTTTTAGGGAGCGATTCGAGCGAACCGTCTGCTTTGCGGTTGTACTGCATAAACACGAGGTTCCATATCTCAACGACTAACGGATGGTCGCGATTGACGAGACCGGCGCCGGATGACATTTTGCGCTCACCATCGGGTCTCAAGTCGATATGTACTTCCGAACATGGCCCACAAGGGCCTGTATCACCCATTTCCCAAAAATTATCTTTTTTACTGCCTTCGAGGATATGGTCCTTCGGCAGGTATTTTTCCCAGAAACCGGCCGCCTCGTTGTCACGTTGGAGGTTTTCCGAAGGACTTCCCTCAAAGATAGTAGCATAGAGGCGGTCAGGATTTAGTTGTAACAGATCGACGAGATATTCATAAGCCCAAGCGATGGCTTCGTCTTTAAAATAGTCGCCGAATGACCAGTTGCCAAGCATCTCGAACATCGTATGGTGATAGGTGTCATGACCAACTTCTTCGAGGTCGTTATGTTTACCGCTGACACGCAGGCATTTTTGAGAATCGGCGACACGAGGATATTTAATGGGTGCATGGCCAAGTATGATGTCTTTAAACTGGTTCATGCCGGCGTTGGTAAACATCAAGGTTGGGTCACCTTTGATAACCATGGGCGCTGAAGACGTGATATAATGTCCTTTGGAAGCAAAAAACTGAAGGAACGAATCTCGGATTTCTTTAGCAGTGAGCATGTTAAACTTAATTGAAAATTGAAAATTAAAAATTTATAATTGTTAAATATCTCAAAACAGTTTGCAAAAGTACTTTAAATAATTATTTTTGCAGCGTATTTGAAAGAAAAATTTAGAAATTATATGACATGAGACTTTTTAAAACGCGTAAGACCTATTTTTTATTCAATCCGAAAACGCTTGAATATGAGAGGAAATACCCGTCAATAAAAGAGCGTTTTGTAGTGGCGTTAAAAAATTTAAGCGTCGGATTAGCTATCGGTGTTGCTGCTTTTTTGGGGTTTATTTATTTCTTTGAATCGCCAATGGAGGCGCTGTTGAAAAAAGAAAACAGACTGCTTCAGACGCAGTATCATTTACTAAGTATGGAACTCAATCAGGCTAACGATGTATTAGAAGATTTGATACAAAGAGATGAAAACTTATACCGCGCTGTGTTTAATGCAGATTCAATCCCAATGTCTATTCGAAAGTCCGGATTCGGAGGGTCGAACCGCTATGAACATCTGAAAGGTTTATCCAATTCTGATTTAATTTTAGAGACAACAAAAAAGATGGATATACTTAAGAAACAGATTTATATACAATCACATTCATTAGACGAGCTTATCAATCTCGGTAAGGATTTAGACCATAAATTGGTTTGTCTCCCTGCTATCCGACCTATATCCGGTAAAGGTTTTAAACATATTGCATCCGGTTTTGGCAGACGAAGTGACCCTTTTTTACATATTCCAATGCAGCATTCAGGTATGGATTTTGTAGCTGATCGGGGTACTGAAATCTTTGTGACGGGTAACGGTACGGTAAAATATGTAGCATGGAAGCAGGGATACGGAAATTGTGTCATCGTTGATCATGGCTATGATTATGAAACTTTATACGGACATATTGATAAATACAAAGTTCGTGTTGGTCAGAAAGTCACACGCGGGGAGGTGATTGCCACTGTCGGTAATACAGGGAGATCAAAAGCTCCTCATTTGCATTATGAAGTTATTTACAAAGGACATCCCATCGACCCTAAGAATTACTTTTTTCAGGATTTAACACCCGAAGAATTTGACCAAATGGTTCAGATAGCTGAAAATCTTGGCCAGGTGATGGACTAGTTTTTAATTAAAATTTTACGCAGGCGACACAGTTATTAACATTAAGAAAAATTGAAAATGTCAGATTCGAAACTTTATTATTCGATCAAAGAAGTGTCGGAGATGTTGGACGAGCCGGAATCGACGTTAAGATTTTGGGAAGATGAGTTTCCTGAGGTGATAAATCCTGCTCGAAAAGATAAAGTACGAGGGGTGATAAAAATGTCGTTGAAAGAACGAAAGGAGGCAAAATTGTCGCAAAAAAAGTTAGGTATTCGTTATTATTCGGAAGCTGATATTGATGATATACGTCGAATAAAATATTTGATTCGTGATTGTCGGCTGAACTTAGAAGGCGTGCGCTTACGGCTTAAGAACAACACAGGGGGTGTCGAAAAACAGGTGAAATTATTACTCCGCCTCAAAAACATCAAAGAAGAACTGCAAGCGTTAAACGATGCAATGAACGAAGCTGGAAAAAGCGCTAATTAACCACGCGGGACACAGATTTCAGGTTTTTAATTTTTGACAGTGCGAGGCACATCTTTTGGATGTCTTCGACATCATGTACCTGCATATTTATATTGCCTTCGAACATGCCGCCTTTTGATTCTAATAACAAACGAATAATATTGACGTTGTAGCTTGAAATCGTTTTTGCAATATCTGTTAATACGCCTACTGCATCAATACCAACTACTTTCAATGTGGCTTCGAATGAGGTACTGATATGACTGCTCCAGGCAGCAGACAGGATACGGTCGCCAAAGCTGCTTTTCAGACGCAGTCCGATTCGGCATGTGTGCTTATGGACGATGACGGCGTTGTCGTCATTAATAAAGCCGAAGACTTCATCGCCTGAAACAGGTTTACAACAGTCGGCTATGTTATAATTACGCTGTCCTAATGCGTCTTCGCGTAACTCGTATGGTTTTGTTTTATCGAAAAAACTATTATTAGCCTGATCTGGTTGCAAAGCGCTTGTCGGAACAATTTTTTTCTTCCCTAACCCGAAAATTTTGGCTAACCCCTTGATAATTGAATTGGAATTTTGTTCTTTCAGTGTTTTACGCAGGTTGTCTGACAACGTTACTTCTCCTTTTTCGACAGCATAATATAAATCCTCGCGTTTAGGGAAACCAAAATAGATGGCTAACTTGTCTAAATAGGACTGTGTCGGTTCAAGAGATGCTTTTTTGAAGGCTTCAAGCACTTTTTCTTTCCCTAAAGCAGCCATCTCTTTTCTGTCGCGTCGCAGCACCGTTTCAATCTTGGTTCTTGCTTTTGCTGTTGTCACATAATTAAGCCATTCCACTTTGGGGTGCGACACTTTAGAAGTGATTATTTCAACCTGATCGCCGCTTTCTAATTTGTGGCTTAATGGCGCTAAATTATGATTCACCTTAGCGCCGATGCATGTATTCCCGATGTCGGTATGGAGGTTATATGCAAAATCGAGCGCCGTTGCTCCTTTCGGTAGTGTTTTCAGATCCCCTTTGGGTGTAAAAACAAAAATCTCGGACGAGAAGAGATTCATTTTGATCGTGTCTAAGAAATCGAGCGAGTTAGGATTTGGCTGTTCAAGTATTTCGGTGATCGTTTCTAGCCATTTATCTAATTGGGAATCATCTTCACCGCTTTGTTCTTTATATTTCCAGTGTGCTGCAAATCCCCGCTCGTCGATCTCGTCCATACGACGGCTGCGAATCTGTATTTCTATCCACTGACCGTCGGGTCCCATGACGGTCAGGTGAAGCGCCTGATAACCATTGGCTTTAGGGCGACTTACCCAATCGCGAAGGCGGTCGGGTCGTGTCCGGTAAATATTGGTTATAGCGGCGTAAATATCCCAACAAAGGTTTTTTTCATCGACATCTCCTGTTGGATCGAAGATAATACGGACAGCAAAAATATCATAGATGTCATCAAAGGAAACGCCTTTACTATTCATTTTATTCCAGATGGAATATACCGATTTGACGCGACTTTTCATATCGTAGGTCAGTTGCAGGTCCTGCAATAGTATGCGCATAGGCTTAGCAAATTTGTCGAATAACAGTTGTCGCGATTTTTCCGACTGTATCAGTTTTTCGTTGATATACAGGTAATTATCAGGCTGCTCGTACTTAAAACATAAATCTTCGAGTTCGGTTTTGATTGTGAACAACCCCAGCCGATGCGCTAAAGGAGCATAAATATACATTGTTTCGCCGGCAATCTTAAATTGTTTGTCAACGCGCATCGAATCAAGCGTACGCATATTGTGCAGTCTATCGGCTATCTTAATAAGTATGACCCTAATATCATTGTTCATGGTAAGGAGAAGTCTTCGGAAGTTATCTGCCTGCGTAGAAGCGTTTTGCCCGAATACTCCCCCGGATATCTTTGTCAGGCCATCAACAAGTTCTGCTATCTTCGGGTTAAACAAATTAGTAATGTCTTCTACTTCATAGTCGGTATCTTCGACGACATCATGCAGGAGCGCAGCACATATCGAAGTTGAGCCAAGACCTATTTCTTCACAAACAATACGTGCAACAGCAAGCGGATGCATGATATAAGGATCGCCATCGAGACGTTTCACACCACTGTGCGCTTGTTTGGCAAAATTGAAGGCTTTGGTGATACGTGTTATTTGGCGGCGATGGTTCGAATGCAAATAATCATTCATCAAAGCCTCAAACTCCCTTTGAATCTTATATTCATTGGTTACCGCCAACTGTTCCATTTCTTGTTGCTGAACCGTTAAGTCACGATCTCCCTTCAATTGATTCGCATCTTTTTGTTCGCTCATAATTCCACCAATATTTCCTGATTCCTGATTCGTAATTTGTAATTAGTAATTAATTATTACCCTTTTGGAATCTTCAGTATCTGGCCGATCTTCAGATTTGTCGTACTCATGCCGTTAGCTTGCTGGATACTTTGCCAGGTGACGCCGGGATATTTTTTTGCAATATCAATCAGCGTATCGCCTTCTTGCACTTTATAGGTCATATTTCCCGAATTGCTGGTTGTTGATGCAGTCGCTGATTCTGGTTTTTTGGGTGCGGATGCAGTAGTTGCAGATGCCGTTGTCGTGGTTATAGTTGATGAATAGGTCAAACCGCCATTATCAATATAAATTGTCAATTTTTTGCCTAGCGGTAAGCGGGTACCGGCCACAGAGTTCCATTTTCGCAGGTTCTGCGCCGTCACGCCGTACAAATTTGCAACGGTATAGACCGTTTCATTTACCTTCACTGTATGTGTGATACGTTCCTTTCGACTGTCAGGCACATTGGCATCGACAGGCGCGCAATTGGCAAACAATTCCTCTATGCGATGCGTATATACACTGTCGCCTATGTCGATTAAGGAGAATAAACTTTCAATAGGCAAACGCAAGACAGAAGGTTGTATGTTACCTGGAATGATTTCACGTTTATATTGCGGATTATAAAAACGGATCGCCTCTTTGTCGATTTGTAAAATATCGGCAATCTGGTCGAAATGAAGCGCCCGTTCAACCATAATGGTGTCGGTAGCGACGACAAAGTTGGAACGGACAGGGCAAATATTATGGTCGCAATGGTAGGTCATGATATAGGTTACTGCAATAAATAACGGTACATACGACCGTGTTTCGCGCGGAAGGTAATTAATAATTTTCCAAAAATCCATTTTGCCGCCCGAGCGTGCAATTGCCTTGTTGACTCCACCCTCGCCGCAGTTATAAGCTGCAATTGCTAAATGCCAGTCGTCGTACCTGTTATATAGTGATTGCAGGTACTTACAGGCGGCTTCAGTTGCTTTTTCGGGGTCTAAGCGTTCGTCAATCAAACTATTGATCTCAAGTCCATGGCTCTTACCGGTGGGTAACATAAACTGCCATAAACCGCTGGCGCCCACACGCGACAGCGCAACTGGGTTCAGAGCGCTTTCAATAATAGAAAGATATTTTAATTCGAGCGGAAGATTATGGGCATCTAATATCTGCTCCATCATCGGGAAATAAAAATCCGCCATCCCCATGATGTAACGCAGTTGTTTGCGCAAGCGTATGGCATATCTGTCAATACATTTTCGGATAGTTTCGTTGTACATCATGGGTACCACTGTCATCATCCGATTCATGCGCATACGATAGATGGTATCGGAAAAAATAGGATTGATGTCACTGGTTTCACAATGCTCTTCAGGATTGAAAAAGAACGAGGCATGCCACCCTTCTAACAGTTTTTGCATATCGACGTCCATACTTTCAGGCAGAAAACCTATGATCGAATCGTAAGGTAAAACATCCACTTCCATATCCGCCTCTAAATCTATTTCTGTCTCAATTATTTGGGCCGTCGACTGAAAAAAGGGGATGAGCGTTCCGGCGATAACTAATATAAGATAGCGTATCCTATTCATGGTTTCAGGTTTTTTAAAAATTCATACATATATTAATTCCGTAGTTACGAGCATGATAGCAGGTCGCCGGGGTGAAAGAGGGCGTAATGTGAAACGACAAGTCGGGCGAAATATCGAAGTCGAACATCTGAGCATCGACATAAGCATCGGCGACGCTAATTAAGTAAACGCCGATTGTGATAATGATACTCAGGTCGCGAAAACGCCGGAAATTATCTTTACCTCTTTTCAGAGCGCTTTGGAACGAACTGTTGCGCAGGTAGTTAGCCGGATCGGCGCTGCCGGGTACAAAAACAACCCAATTCTCGCTCCAGTTTTCGGGATGTTCCCCATTTGGATCAGCTTTGAAGTCCTCCATAATGCTGAAATAAGCCTTTTGATAGTCCTGATAGGTACGATTATTCCAAGTAATGGCATACGCACAACCCATCAATCCTCCATAGACGATGGGCAGTTTCCAATATTGCTGGTTATAAAACTGACCGAATCCAGGAAAAATAAGGGCGGTTCGCCAGGCAGTTTTTGGGTTCGGTTTAAAAGAGGGCTTCGCTTTTGTGAGATCACTATTATCTTTCATTACCTCTCGGTTCTTTATGGAATCCTGCTGCGCTTTTGCAATAATTGACTCGAAAGTCTGTTCGAATAACACGGAATCCTGCTGCGCTTTTGCAATAATGGAATCTGTAGGGACTTGCGCACATGATATTTGAGGAGCGCCCGTCAGAAGCAGACTGACAATCCAACCAATCGCAAAGCTACGCCTAATTCGAGACCGCTGATTCATAATTGCTTCATTCGGTCCAACAAGCTCATGATAGCAGTTAATTTTTCATCGGAATCGAATGGAATCGTTATTTTACCTTTTCCTTCGGTGTTATAGCTCAGTTGCACTTTGGCATTGAAAAATGAAGATAAATGCTCTTTCAGGATTTTGAACTCTTCCGGTAGTTTCCGTCCTTTCGGGAGGGTCGTTAGTTTTTCCGGTATGTAGCCTGTCTCCTGGATATTTCGGGCGATATCCTCGACGTTACGTACAGAAAGTCCTTCTTTGAGGATACGGTCGTTCAAGGCGAGTTGCACTTCGGGGTCTTCAATAGAAATTAAAGCGCGTGCGTGACCCATGTCAATATTCCGTTTTTTCAGACAGACCTGGATGTCGGCAGGCAGTTTTAAGAGGCGAAGATAGTTGGATATTGTTGTGCGTTTTTTGCCTACACGTTTGCTCAACTGTTCCTGTGTCTGCCGCGAAGTGTCGAGCAACTTCTGGTAGGCAAGCGCTATTTCTATCGCGTTCAAATCCTCACGTTGGATATTTTCGAGCAAGGCCATCTCCATCATGTTCTCGTCGGCAGCCGTTTTAATATAGGCGGGAATACACTCGAGACCGGCCTTCAGGGCTGCCCGGTAACGGCGTTCTCCGCAGATAATCATATATTTATCAACTCCTGTTTCCTTTAAAGTGATGGGTTGTATAAGTCCAAAATTTCGGATGGATGCAGCGAGTTCGTCGAGTGTATCTTCATCAAAGACCGCACGCGGCTGATTCGGGTTCGGCTCGATTTTATCAAGCGCTATCTCATTCAACGATGATGAGCCGCTGGTATTGAGGCCGTCACTTGTCAGCAGTGCTTCCAAGCCGCGTCCAATCTGTTTCATCTCTTCCAGACCGCGCCCCAGATGTTTTCTTTCGTCTGCTTTCGGTTTCGTTTTTTTTTCCATAGTCATTTTCTGTTGGCATCCTTTTCTATCAGCTCTTTCGCTAATTGCATGTGATTGATCGAACCTTTCGAATCGACTTCGTATAGAAGTGCGGGCTTGCCCGAGCCGGCTGCCTCTACTAATTTAACATTCCGTTGAATCACAGTCGTAAAAACCAAATCCTGAAACAAACGTTTTATCTCCTCATAATATTGATTGGCTACCCGCAGGCGCGAATCGTACATCGTTATCAAAAATCCTTCGATCTCAAGCGCCGGATTAAGCTTTGATTTGATGATTTTGATGGTATTCAATAGCTTGCTTATTCCTTCGAGTGCAAAATACTCACATTGAAAAGGGATGATCACCGAATCCGACGCTGTCAGCGCATTGACCGTTATCAGTCCTAACGAAGGCGAACAGTCGATCAGGATGTAGTCGTAAATTTTTTTCAGTGGAAAAAGCAGGTTACGAAGGACATGTTCGCGTTTTTCAAGGTTGAGCATTTCAATTTCAGCGCCAACCAAATCTATGTGTGATGGGAAGATGTCCAGGTTTTCCATCTGCGAACGTACGATGGCTTCATCCGGTTTCAGCCCATTTATCAAACTCTCATATAAAGAATGTTTTAGCGTCTTTACATCAATGCCAAATCCTGAAGAAGAGTTGGCCTGTGGATCGGCGTCCACTATCAATACTCTTTTCTCCAGTACAGCAAGCGAAGCCGCCAGATTAATCGTAGTCGTCGTTTTACCAACGCCTCCTTTTTGATTTGCCAATGCTATAATTTTACCCATTTATTTAAGTTTTAATTGTTATTACTTAATCATTTACGAAGGCAAAACGTTCTCGAAACCTTTTGTTTTTCTCGCACTTTTGCGTGCAAAAATAGTCAATTTTTTCGGCGTAGCAAACTGACGTGTTGAAAACTTTGCAATTTTGTTGAAAACTCAATCGTTTTCTGTTTCGTGAAATTTGGCAGCTAAGAAAGCAAGTAACTGACTGATATGTTTTATACTTTCAGTGGTTTCAGCGCTAATATTTTTGGCTTGCAGTTTCAAGATAAAATAACCATAAACAGCTGTGAGGCAGGTTTCTATCTCTGAAGAGACATGATCGCCAACGGAAGCGCCGAATTCAATCTCTATACCTCGCTTGGCGCGTAATTGTACGATAGCCGGTAAGGCTTTGTAATAGAGTGAACCGTAAACCGTTTCGTGGGGAGTATGGAGCAATCTGTCATGCAACGCAGCCAATGCTGAAACGATATTTTTAAGGAATAGAAGATGTCCTTTTTCTACTATTCCTTCGTCAAACGCCATTTTGATCAAATCCTGATACCATTGGCGTATTTCCTGTTTTACTTCTTCAGGTTGTTGATAAGCGGCGATGATAAGCGTTTCGATTTCATCCATGTTGAACCGGCATGATCGAAGCAGGTCTTCAACGTGCCACATATAGATGATGTATTCAACAATATTTTCCTTTCTTTTTTGAAGCGCTACTAACATGATTACTCAAATAAAAGTTGTGGAAGGGGCAGGAGCGTGAATGATCTCCGGTGGTAGGGGGTTATGCCGCGCATACGAATAGCTTCGCGGTGGGCTTGCGTCGGATACCCTTTGTTTTCATCCCACGAATAATGTGGGTATTGTGTATGTAGATTAATCATATACTCGTCGCGGTGTGTTTTTGCCAGAATGGATGCCGCCGCTATTGCAAGATATTTCCCGTCGCCCCTGACGATGGTTGTGTGAGGAATAGCCGGATAGGGCATAAAACGGTTTCCGTCAATCAACAGATGTTGTGGAATTACTGCTAACTGTGCAATCGCTCGGTGCATGGCCAAAATGGATGCTTTCAATATATTCATCAGGTCTATTTCTTTTGGATTCGCCACCCCTACAGCCCATGCTATGGATTCTTTTTCGATGACAGGTCGCAAAGCGTCGCGTTGTTTTTCGGTTAATTGTTTGCTGTCGTTGAGCGCTTTGTTGTGATAATCAGGCGGTAATATGACCGCTGCTGCATAAACGGCTCCGCATAAACATCCCCGTCCGGCCTCATCGCATCCCGCTTCAATGCGGTTTTTTTCAAAAAAAGGTAGTAGCATTTATTCAAAACATTTTACGTACTATTTCGATTCCTTCTGCCAGCGTGTCAATATCTTCTTTTGTGTTGTAGAGGGCGAGAGATGCCCTGACAGTCCCTTCAACACTCAATCTGCGCATCAAAGGCTCGGCGCAATGATGCCCTGTGCGGACGGCTATGCCGAGGCGGTCTAATAACAAACCCATATCGTACGGATGAATATCGTCAACCAGAAAAGAAATCACTCCGCTTTTATTAGCGGCGCTACCAATGAACCGGATGCCTTCTATGGCGTTTAGTTTTGCATTCGCATAATGAAGCAATTCCTTTTCATGCCGGGCAATTGTCGGCAAACCGATTGTATTGACATAATTAAGCGCCGTACCCAGCGCCGTGCTTCCCACAAAATCGGGTGTCCCGGCCTCAAATTTGAAAGGCAGAACATTGAACTTCGTATTTTCGAAGGATACAGAAGAAATCATCTCGCCTCCGCCCTGATACGGTGGTATTTTATCTAGCCACTTTTCTTTGCCGTATAAAACGCCAATACCTGCAGGGCCGTACAATTTATGGCTGGAGAAAGTGTAAAAATCCACATCTAACGCCTGCACATCCACCTTTTGGTGCGCTACAGCCTGCGCTCCATCAATGAACACCGGCACATTATGGTCGTGAGCGATGCGTATAATCTCTTCTACCGGATTGATTGTTCCGAGTACATTCGAGATATGAGTGACGGATACTAATTTCGTTTTTTTGGAAAACAGGTTTCTATATGCTTCCATATCAAGCTCGCCGACTTCGTTTATCGGAATCACTTGGAGTGAAATATTGTGTCGCACAGCCTGTATCTGCCATGGGACTATATTCGAATGATGTTCCATGACGGATATGATCACTTCATCGCTGGGCGACATACATTCATAAACGAAACTGGATGCGATCAGATTGATAGATTCGGTTGAGCCACGTGTGAAAATTATCTCTTCATGCTTGTTTGCGTTGATGAATGTTTGAACTGTACGACGCGCTTCCTCGTGCGCTTCGGTAGCTTGCTGGCTCAGAAAATGTACGCCGCGATGAATGTTGGCATTGACATTCAGGTATTCTTCCATTATTTTTTCGATAACACAACGGGGCTTTTGGGTTGTTGCGGCATTATCTAAATAGACTAACGGCTTACCATAAACTGTGCGTTGCAAAATCGGGAAATCGTCACGTATTTCTGTTATATTAAACTCACGCATATTTTTTTTCTGCAAAGTAAGCCATTTTAATCGAAAACTCAAAAAATGAATATAAAAAAGGGTGTATTTGATTTTCAATTCAAATTTATTTCGCAAGCGAACTTTCCAAAATTTCATAATCATTCATGATTGATTGTAACGGGATAAAAGATTGGCTGAATGTTAAAGAAATAAAAATAATGAGCTAATATATATAAATAATCTAAAATCTATTGTATATTTGAAAAAAAGTTATTTACTTTGACGTCGCATTTGAATTAAAAAATACAAACTATTAAGAAGAATGATATGAAAAAAATTTTATTAGGGATAGCATTAGTGGCTATTGTATGTTTTTCTTTTGGAGCGCTTGCTCAGGATACTAAGGCTAAAACAAAAACTGAAACAACGAAAACAGAAACATCAAAAACGATGACGCTAAAAACGCCAGCTTCTTGTTGCGCGACTTCTTGTGAACAATCTTGTCCAATGAGCTGTTGTAATGCTGCATCTGAAAAGAAAGATTGTTGTCAAACTGAAAAAGTGATACTAACAAAAAAAGTAGAAGCAAAGACAAAAAAATAACTGATAGAATTAGAATGTAAAAGCTCCGGAATCATACGGTTTTGGGCTTTTTTAAAATAATAATAAATATGGAAAAATCTTATGTAATCGGTATTGATATTGGCGGTACTAACACAGTATATGGAGTTGTAGATGCTCGCGGGACAATACTTTTCAACGGTTCGATTGAAACCGGCAAGTATGAGGAAATAAATGATTATATTTCAGCGCTGTCAAATGGCTTAAAAGAAGTGATTGAAAAAGCGGGCGGTCCCGGCGTTATCCGCGGGATTGGCGTAGGCGCTCCCAATGGCAATTATTTCAACGGATGTATTGAATTTGCGCCGAACCTGCCATGGAAAGGGAAAATAGAGCTAGCGCAACTAATCAGTGAAAATACGTATCAGATTCCTGTTACGCTGACAAACGATGCTAACGCAGCCGCTATCGGCGAGATGGCTTACGGCGTAGCACGCGGGATGAAAGATTTCATTGAAATCACGCTTGGTACAGGATTAGGGAGCGGTATCGTTGTCGGTGGCGCATTAGTCTATGGCCATGATGGTTTTGCCGGCGAGCTGGGACATGTGATTATACGTAGAAACGGACGCGCCTGCGGATGTGGTCGTGATGGCTGTCTCGAAGCTTATTGCTCGGCGACTGGCGTAGCGCGAACAGCACGCGAGTTCTTGATAAACCGTACAGACGACAGCTTGTTGAGAGAACATAAACCTGAGGAAATATCCTCGAAAAAAGTGTATGAAGCGGCTGTCAAAGGCGATAAGTTAGCGCAGGAGGTTTTCGATTATACAGGTGGTATTCTGGGTGAAGCGTTAGCCGATTTTGTAGCTTTCTCCAGCCCAGAAGCTATCGTTCTTTTCGGAGGGCTGACCAAAGCTGGCGATCTGATCCTCAACCCCGTAAAACAGTCTATGGAAGACAATATGCTTAAAATTTATCAAGGCAAGACAAAACTCCTTGTCTCGGAATTGAAAGAGAGCGACGCCGCCGTCCTTGGCGCCAGCGCCTTAGGTTGGGAAGTGAAGGAACTATGAATCACAAACAGTCAGTAATAATCCTTTTATTTTCTGTTGTTTTTTACTGTTCTGCAGAAGATATAGTCTGGCTTGAAGCGGATAAAAAAGTCATCTTCAATATGGCAAAAGAACAGGACAAGTTTGTTCTTTTATTTGTAGGTGATCACGATTGTCCGCTTTGTAGGGTTTCATGGCAGCAATTCAATAATCCGTCATTAGGCCTCAGGCAAATCATTGATGATAATTATGTTACCTGGTTTGAATCTTATTATGTAAGATATTCCGATCCGCCGGAAAAATCGGATATGGAACACATCAAACTGTATATAGCCGATTATGATACAGCTAAAGCGAAAGGGCAAAGTACCAATTTCCCAATACTTATTTTAATTAATCCGGATGATCCGGATGAAGATTTTACCGTTTTCTGGGGTACGGGAGTAAGAACATACGAAGAATTGTATGATTTTATTTCCATACATCTCTTCCCCGATATGGATTCCGACCAGGAATTAAAATGGTATGATAATGAAAATGAAGTTATGCAATTAGCAAAAGAACAAGGCAAATATATCTTTAAATTTGTAGGAAAAACGCTTAATCATAAAAGGTTACGGAGACAACTCAATAATGACCCTTTAAAAAAAGCGCTTAAAGAAAACTATGTCTTATGGTATAGCGAGGATGTCATGGAGATTAATAATGAAGCATATATCAAAATCATCGATCCAAACAACCCTGATGACATACTAAATGAAGTATGGAGGTTTCTGGATAATGAAAAGATGGAAATACTCCTTAACGCTTACACAGTATCAAACGAATTGGTCGCTTCTGATAATATCGTAACTGTTTCAGGAAAAGCGCTTCACATTTTAAACCAGAAAAATAACGAGTTGATACAGGTATATACCTTAACAGGTCAGCAGATAGCTTCATTCTTGAAAAATGATTATTCACTCATACTTGACGCTTCGAATTTCCCGAAAGGTTTATTGATAATATCCAGTTCGTCCGGTTGGAGTACTAAAATCCTTGTTCGTTAATTAGAGCGCTTAAATGAAAAGGATTGTTACTTTTTTACTGCTTTTATATGTCCCTATATGTATATATGCAAATAGTCCGGATTCATCGGTATTGACAATGCTTGTCGGAACCTATACCGGCGGGAGCAGCGTCGGCATCTATACCTATCGGTTCAATATACAAGACCTGACAGTCCAACCGCTTAGTCAGACGGTTATCGACAATCCGTCGTACCTGACGGTCACGCCTGATGCCAACTATGTCTATACAGTTAGCGAATCAGGAAATAAATCAAGCGTTAGCGCCTTTACATTTAACAAATTGGATGGTACCTTGAAGCTATTGAATAACAAACAAGTCGATGCAGGCCCCTGCTTCATTCTGTATCACGAACACACCCGGACGATTGTAACAGCCAACTATACCGGCGGTTCCGTTTCTTTCACACAAGTCGCTGCCGACGGTAGCCTGACAGATACTCAGATGAGTTTACAATATGAAGGTCAGAGTGTGATTACGGCGCGCCAATCAAAGCCGCACCTGCATTGTATCGCCGCTACTCCCGATGGAAAAGTGATTTTCGCTACCGACTTGGGAACGGATAAGATTCATAAAATTGATGTCTCAAAACCTCCAATTGCGATAAATAACCTTTCTTCCGTTTTTACTCAATCCACCTCCTTTATCTTAGAACCCGGTTCGGGGCCGCGACATATCATCTTTAACAAAAAACATACATTTGCTTATCTTATCAACGAGCTTTCCGGCATGGTTTCCGTTTTTTCGCTTGATGCAGGCTATAAGCTGACAACACAGCAATCCATCCTTGCCGATACCCTCCACGCTGGCGGGAGCGCCGACATTCACTTCTCTCCCGATGAAAAATTTTTATATGCTTCCATACGGCTCAAAGGAGATGGTATAGCTATTTTTAGCGTGAACAACGACGGTACGCTGAAACGGATCGGGTATCAAGCTACAGGGAAGCATCCCCGAAACTTCGCCATAACACCCGACGGAAACAAGTTGTTAGTCGCTTGTAAAGATAGCGGCGTTATTCAGATTTTTAACATAAACAAACAGACTGGTTTGCTTACTGATTCTGGCAAAACAATATTGATAGATCAACCTGTCTGTATTCAATTTGTTCAATAATGCTTCGCCAGTAATAATAGTCAAAGCTACTGCTTAGACTATGCCGAATATATTGATATGCAGAAATGCAAGCGTGGACGCTATGCCGAACAATACCGCGAACAAACAATAGAAAGGTCATTGTACGACCTTCTTTTTGGCTAATTCTAAAGCGGAGGTGGTGATGTAATATTTCGTAATCATATTAGGGACTTCCCATGCAGGTAGGGCGCCTTCTGAGAGGTATTTCAAGTAGTTTTCGGCGACTTGAGCGAAATGAGCTTCATGGCCGTTATGGTATTTTTCAGGGATTTCAACTTTCCAAATGCCTGCCGCCTGATGGGCTAAGGTAACGCCGGGGTATTTAGTTGTAATAGTTTTTAACGCTTCATTCAGCGCTTTTTCGAATAAAACTATATCGGCGTCTTTGACGGCTTTAATGGTTAATACCGGTTTATATCCCTGTTCCTTGCCCTGTTCGATAATCAGACTCGACTTGCTACCTTTCATAATCGAATAATGGGTATCGCCGCCGCCCTCAGGAAAGGTGTAATTCCAGATCACTGATACTTTGGCGCAAACATCTTTTATCTTATAGGAAATATCGCCATTAGAATATACATAAAGGACATTGTCGCGCACATCTTTTTTCAAATAATCAGGATAAGTTACAGTACCTGTCACCTTTTGAAATTCGGCTGCTGTCATTGGCGTACTCCACCAGTTTGCATCTATTAATTCTATATCTTTCTTGTAGTCAATTATTTGACCTGGAAAACATTCCCATTGAACAAGATCAACAAGATGGGTCGTCACATCAACCACGCCTGCCCCCTGTTGTTCGACATCGAAAAACCATGCCGGACGGATCAGTGGATTACCGGATACTGTTTTCAGAAAATGGTGAACGCTTTCCTTGACGATGCCCGGATCATCCGGCGTACCCTTTTGTTGCTCGCCATAGACAGTTGAAATAAGAGAGAACTCTTTTTGCAACATCGTGGTTATCTCGAACCGCTCTGTCATGATGTCGTAAAGTATTACCCCTTTCTGTCGGGCTATCTCAAAACATTCCTGCAAAGTTTTAAAGTTTTCTGAGTTGATAGCCATCGGTTTGTCGGCTAACACATGCAAGCCAGCCATCAATGAGGCCTTAATATAGGCGGTTTTTTTGCCATTATTTCCAGCGGTCACCATTACGTTTCCTTTTTTTTCCTTCAGCATTTTTTCTAAAAAATCCGTTCCGGTATAGATCGCCTCCGACCAGGCTGTTGGCGATTCCGCACGTGCGTTATATCCTTCAATACGTTTCAGATGTTCCTGTAAATCATTGCCTTCCGGCGCATATACATATACGTCCTTACACACTTGCGGATAGGAAGTTTTTTGAACTAAGGCAGCATGAAAATGTCCCGGATCAAGCGTGATCAACCTAACCTCGCAGGATGTATCCTGTGTATCTTTTTTTTCAGTTTTCGTCGTACATGACATGCCTGTAAGAAATAGCGCCGTCATAACATAAAAGATTTTTTTCATACGTACATTTATTTGATTGAAAACAATTTAACAGATTGAAGCGCAAAGGTAGGCAATTTATTAAAAATTATGCGTATTTTTGCAGAAAATTTTACATGAAGATATGCGAGTATTTATAGGAATGTTGTTTTTTAGTATTTCTTGTGTCCTTTTTGCAAACCACCCTTTTTTTACGACTGGGATTGCGCTGACAGAAAAAGGTGAAATTCTGCTTGCACAAAAGGGAACGCGCCAGATTGATCTTTTCTCGGACGATGGAAGCAGGTTCATCCGTTCTTATGCAATGATGGATGCGCCGACAGGTATCTGTACGGATAACAATATAGCTTATATCACTACCTTTGAAACGAAAGGGTTCCTTCATATATTAAATATTTCTTCAGGTAAAATTGAAGCGAGTATTTTGGCAGGTTCGGGTGCATGTCACCCAATTTTAAGCATTGATAAACAGCGGATTTATGTTTGTAATCAATTTGAAAACACTATTTCGGAAATTAATATAAAACAGAAAAAAGTTACCCGAACAGTCGCGGTCATACGCGAGCCGAGAGCGGCAGTATTGAGTAAAAACGGCAATCATCTGTTTGTGGCAAACTTTTTGCCGAATCAACGCGCTGATGTCGATACTGTGGCTGCTTGCGTTTCAGTCATCGAGACAAAGAATTTCAAGAAGATAAAAGATATTCAATTAGTTAATGGAAGTAATGCGTTACGGGCTATGTGTATCACGCCGGACGGGCAATATATATATGTAACGCATAACTTAGGCCGTTTTACCGTTCCTACTTCGCAACTGCAACAGGGATGGATGAATACAAGCGCCTTCAGTATCATTGATGTAGAGAAACAATTGTTATTAGGCGCTATTCTGGTGGATGAGCCCGAAAGAGGCGCGGCAGGCGTTTGGGGTATCCAGTGTAATCAACAGCATATCTATATCACCCATTCTGGCGCCCATGATATAAGTATTATTGATCATCAGGCAATGTTGAAAAAATTTATAGCCTATCCCCAAAAAGACCAGTTAGACTATGACTTGCGTTTTCTTTATGGGCTTCGTCGGCGTGTCCCCTTGGAAGGAAACGGGCCACGCGAGATATATCTTACTGAAAATAAGCTGTTTGTACCTACTTATTTTGCGGATATAATGAATATCATCGACCTTACTTCCGTCGGTTTGACGCATGTAGCATTGAATCCGAACCGCGAGGAAACCATCGAGCATAAGGGCGAAAAATTTTTTAACGATGCGACGAAATGTTTTCAAAATTGGCAAAGTTGCAACGGTTGCCACCCCGGCGATGCGCGGATGGACGGCCTGAATTGGGACTTGATGAACGACGGCATTGGGAATCCAAAAAACTGTAAAAGTCTGTTATACAGCCATGTGACGCCTCCAAGCATGATTTCGGGTATCCGGGAGAGCGCCGAACTGGCAGTACGTATGGGATTCAAGTTCATCCAGTTTTTCGATATTGATGAAGAATCGGCAGCATGTGTCGATGCTTATTTGAAGGCCTTACGTCCGGTTGCAAGCCCTTATTTAGTGAACGGTAAATTGTCGAAAAAGGCAGAAGCCGGTCGCAAAGTTTTCGACAAACTGCATTGCGAAGGGTGTCATAGCGGCCCCTATTTCACGGACATGAAAATGCACCGGATAGGCGAGAACATTGAATTTGAAAAAGGCTGGGATACGCCAACGTTGATCGAAGTATGGCGTACAGCGCCCTATCTGTTTAACGGGGCAGCAGAAACGCTCGATGAAGTGTTTACGAAGTTTAAGCACGGCATAGGTAATCAGAAGGTTTCGCCCAGTGAAATCGAAGCAATGGTTGAGTATGTGAAAACGCTTTAGTCAATTTTAATATTAAAAATTACGAAATACAAATTAAATAGTTTTATTATGAAACGAGCATGTACCTTAATACTCCCAAGCAAATGAACATGCGAGTTCCATACAACCGAAATATAAATAATAATAAATGTACGTATGAAAAGGAATGTTTTGATCCGGGGGATTGCCGGACTATGTGTTGTTGTATTAATGACAGGATGTTGTAACTCTCAAAAGGAGTCTTCTAAGGTGACGGCTGCAAATGCCGCCTATAGTATAAATAGTGATAATAGTAAAAATAGTAAAGAAATGAAGTATTCAAAAAAGTACGCCAATGCCGATTTTTATAAAGATGGCAAGTTTAATGCTGAAGCTGCCAAGAAGGCATATTTAGACATGTTTGAGTTTTATGGTATTCCATTTACCTCGTTTATGGAAGAGAATTTTTGGGTAGCCGAGTTTGGAATCGGCGATTTTGAAAATGTAGGTATGGGCGGCATTTTCTGGGTGAATGATGCGGAACACGGATATTTTGCACATGCGATCTATTTGTTACCAGGTCAGATGATCCCCGAACACGCCCATGTAAAAACCGCTTATCCCGCGAAATTTGAATCATGGATGGTCACAAAGGGTTGGGCATACAATTTCTCCGAAGTAGGCGACGCCACTCCGAACCCGCCTGTCATACCGGCTAAACACGGCGCTATCAAAAGCAAGAATTTTGCCGTTCAAAATGTTGGCGACATCCTCCATCTGAAGAAATCTGAAACCTACCACTTCCTGATGGCTGGCCCCGAAGGCGCTATCGTTGATGAATGGGCTAGTTACCACGACGGCGCAGGCCTTCGCTTCACCAACACCAAAGCCACTTTGTAATCCTAAAATAAAGATATTTTAAGGAGACAGGGCAACCCTGAAGCCAAAGTTACCACGTCGGTGGCTGGGCGAGGCGCCGTACCGACTGGATACGCGGCAACGTTGCATGGCGGTACCCCAACTGCCGCCGCGAAGCACACGACTATAACCCGAAGAAGGACCTTGCGGATCGATTTGTTCTTCCATGCTATCATCACCATACCAATTGTTGCACCATTCCCAAACATTACCGCACATATCGAATATATCCAATTCGTTGGGATTCTTTGAGCCGACAGCATGTGTGTACTTGAAACTGTTAGCGCTATACCAAGCTACATCGCGCAAATTGTTACTGCCGCTGTACTTGTATCCCATGCTTTGATTTCCTCCGCGAGCAGCATACTCCCACTCCGCCTCGGTCGGTAAACGATATTTCTTGCCTGTTGCTGCGTTCAATCTTTCAATAAACTTTTGAGCATCTTCCCAACTGATATAATACATTGGGTAATTGTCGCCTACACCATAGACTGGCCAAGTTCGAATTGTTTTATCACGCTGCTGTTTTACAGTAGTTCGCATGACTGCTTTCCATTCCGCCTGCGTCACAGGGTATTTACCAATACTGAAACTGCTAAGCGTTACCTGATGGGCTGGTCTTTCATCGTCAAAACAATCACTGCCCTCTTCAGGAATACAGCCCAAAGTAATAGCGCCGCCCTCGACAAATACCATTTCAGGCTCGTCGAAATGGAGTTTCATTCCGGCGGTTATTAGTCCCCAAAAAAAATAAATGGCTACAGCTACGATTGTTATTGAGGCAAAAACTGCCGCGCCAATTTTAATTATCTTCCAAAAATCAGGTGGTCCTAACCCTGACTTTTCCAACATTGGTTTTTCTTCCATATTTTTCACAATCAAATTATTTAGTTACGTAAGCAAACACAAAAATAATCATTTATTTTGATATTTTCAGAATAGTATTGTATCTTTGCATCTGGATTTTGTCGTTAAAAAAATAATGTGCTAATATTATGAGAGTTAATAAAGTGATTTTCGTTTTTTTCATTGGGGTGATGACGGGTAGTTTTTCGTATGCCTCCGATGTTGTTTATCGTAAGGATACGGTTTTGAATGTCATTTCTTTACTGAAAGATGACAGCTATTTTCGTAAGGCGGTTGACCGGATAGAAAACGAACCGGACGAGAAAAATCGTAGCGCTTCGTATCAAAAACTGTATGACGAAGCTGTTGGCGTGTTCAGGTTGCAGGAAGATTTGACATGGTTGAATATGGAGGCTTTACGCCTCGCTTTTGCCGATATGCAACAGTCGAAAACGTTTGATGTCGCTACCTATAAACCGTTGATGGATGAGTTAGAAAGGCTTGTCGGTACGGGTTTCGACGGGATATATCAGATGAACGCGCAGGCTATTCAGGATGCCGAAAAGGCGCTGTCAGATAAACGGAAAGTTTTATTGGCGAACCCGCTGTTGGATGGCGATAAAATCGTTGCTACCCGTTTTAAATTTAGAGGAAGAGCCAGAGATATAATGTCGCCTTCATTAGGTACGCAGTCGAATAATTGGAGTAATCAGCAGTCTGCCCGACGGAATGGCTTTGATGCAGAAATAGTTGAGATGACCCATTTGCGTGATAAAATACAACTACGCACGGTTTACAAGCCTCAGGAATCTTTTTCGATAGCCGACCTAAAGTTACACTGGGATGGCGATAGGGTCATGTTCTCCTCTATCATGCCCGACAGACGATGGAACGTATTCGAGGTAAAATTAGATGGAACCGGTTTTCAGCCCCTTGTCGAAACTGTGGAGCCGGAGCTTGAATTTTTTGACGGTACTTATCTGCCTGACGGACGGGTGATTGTCAATGCCAATATTGGGTACCATGGAGTCCCTTGCGTGAACGGCGGCGATCCGGTCGGTAATATGATGTTGTATGATCCCAAAAATAAAAACCTGCGTCGCTTGACGTTTGACCAGGATGCCAACTGGAATCCGGTGGTCATGCACAACGGACGTGTGATGTACACCCGTTGGGAATATACCGACCTGACGCACTATTATTCGCGTATCGTGATGCATGTCAACCCTGATGGAACAGAAAATAAGGCGTTATTCGGCAGCGGTTCCATGTTTCCGAACAGCACCTTCGATGTACAGCCATTACCGGGTCATCCTTCCGCTTTTGTAGGTATCATCTCGGGGCATCATGGCGTTGCCCGTTCGGGACGGTTGCTCTTGTTCGATCCTATGAAGGCGCGAAAAGGCGTTGAGGGGGTCATGCAGGAAATCCCACACAGAAACCGACCGGTATTCCCTTTAGTAAAGGATGAGTTGGTGAACGATGTATGGCCGCAGTTTATCAAACCGATGCCGTTGGACGATAAATATTTCTTAGTGGCAGCGAAATTGACGCCCGATGATTTATGGGGCATCTATTTAGTCGATGTTTTCGACAATGTAACCTGTGTGATAAAACAAGAAGGCGAAGGTTACATCAGTCCGATACCGGTACGTCAAACAGTAACGCCTCCGCTCATTCCCGACCGTGTCAAGTTGAATGACAAGGAAGCGACTGTTTTTATACAGGATATATATGAAGGCGAAGGTTTGCGCGACGTACCCCGCGGTACTGTAAAAGAGCTTCGTATTCATGCCTACGAATATGCGTATATCAACTCTCCTTCCGATCATTATGCACAGGGCATACAGAGTGGATGGGACATTAAACGTTTGATGGGGACGGTTCCCGTTGAAGAAGACGGGTCGGTTATTTTCAAGATTCCGGCCAACACGCCGATATCTATTCAGCCGTTGGATGCGGATGGGGCGGCTGTACAATGGATGCGCAGCTGGTTCACAGCGATGCCGGGCGAGGTAGTGTCGTGCGTTGGATGCCATGAAGACCAGAACCAAATAGCGATACCAAAACGTGTGATTGCCTCCCAGAAAGCGGCGTCTTCACTAACAAAACCAGAAGGCGGCATTCGTTCTTTCACCTTTGATTTAGAAATGCAACCTGTTCTCGACAGGGCTTGCATCGCCTGTCATACCGGCGAAGGACGCGCTTTCGACTTACAAGGCGGGAAGAAAGACCGACGTGGATATGGTATAGCATACCTTAACCTGCACCCTTTTGTACACCGTCAAGGACCGGAAGCCGAGATGCGTGTTTTACATCCGTATGAATATCACGCCAATACGAGTGAGTTGGTACGTCTTTTGAGAAGAGGGCATTTCAATGTGCAGTTGACCGATGCTGAATGGCGGACGTTATATAACTGGATTGATTATAACGTACCCGACAAAGGCTCCTTCGAAGCAACAGCCCATGATGGATTCCCTTATAAAGGGTATGACCAGATCAAACGAAGGATAGAACTGGCTGATAAATATTCCTTAGAATCGGGTGTGGACTGGAAAAAGGAAATCGCCGATTATGCCGCCTATCTGAAAACCAAAGGCAACATCACGCCAGTCAGGCCGGAACGAAGCGCCCGTGCGGCAGCAAACGAAATAACAACAACCGGATGGCCCTTTCAATCAATCGAAATACCTGCGCAGTATAAGAGTAAAAGAGAGATTGAGATGGCGCCTGGCATTAGTCTGAAATTCGTATATATCCCTGCCGGTCAGTTTATTATGGGAAGTAATAACGGACTACCCGATGCTTATCCAGCTTCCAAAGTGGAAATTAAAAAGCCTTTCTGGATGGGAGAAGTCGAAATCACCAACGAACAGTATAATGTGCTGGTTCCCGATCATGACAGCCGTTTTATTGATCAGTTTTGGAAAGACCATGTGAATCAGGGTTATCCGGCCTTTCTTCCACATCAGCCAGTCATCCGCGTTAATTACAATGAGGCTATGGCCTGGTGCAAGCAGTTGAGTGAGAATACGGGTCTGAATATAACTTTGCCTACCGAAGCGCAGTGGGAATGGGCTTGTCGGGCAGGAAGCGACAAAGATTTCTGGTATGGCGATTTAAATAGCGATTTCAGTCGTTATGATAATCTGGCTGACGCCCAGTTGAGTAAGATGGCTGTGTCGGGCGTCGATCCGCAACCTATGCGGAGAACCGATTCATGGTTTCCGTATTATAATTTTATCCCAAAAGCCGAAAACGTTGATGACGGAAGTATGCATCAGGTGGCATCGACTACCTATCAGCCTAATCCATTCGGGTTATACTGTATGCACGGTAATATTGCCGAATGGACGCGTTCCGATTATCTGCCCTATCCATACAAAGAAAATCCTGCAGAAACATCATCATATAAAGTAGTGCGCGGAGGCTCATACATTGAGCGTCCCAAATTTGCCACTGCTTCCGCCCGTAAGGCTTATTATCCATGGCAGCGGGTGTTTAATGTGGGTTTCAGGGTGATTATCGAAGAAGATGGATTGCTCGCTACAAAATGAAAATATTCGCGTCTTATGTAACGATGATTGTTCTTTTAGCGCTCTATGCTGTCAGCATGGCAACGGCAACCTTCATTGAGAGCGCGTACAATGCAACACTCGCTAAAGTAGCGATTTACTATTCACCTGTCTTTTTTCTGATTCAGTTCTTGCTAGTCGTGAATTTTATCATGACAGCAAAACGTTATCATTTGTTGAAACGTAAACGCTGGGGTTTTTTAGTCCTTCATTTTTCCTTTATTATCATCTTATCGGGCGCAATGATCACGCATATTTTCGGTCAGGAAGGGATATTACATTTGAGAGAAGGTGAAAAGAGTAACAGAGTCAAGGTTCAAACGAATCGGGGAAACAGCATCATCACGTTGCCTTTTCAAGTGGAATTGGTACAATTCCTGCTGACCCGCTACCCCGGTTCTATGAGTCCTTCATCCTTCGAGAGCGTATTGTTGGTACATATCGACGGAAAGACCCGCCGCGAACGTGTCTATATGAATAATGTATTAGACCTTAAAGGATACCGTTTCTTTCAAGCTTCTTACGACCCAGACGAAAAAGGTACTATTTTATCTGTGAATAAGGATGTTACAGGCAGGAATGTGACATACGCCGGATATTTACTGTTGTTGTCAGGCTGCATCGTATGTTTATTCAGTAAAAATGGACGGATACGCACTTTATTCAAACAATTGAATCAAAGGACAGTAAAAGAGAGAGCAAGGTTTGTCGAATTGATAGCGATTATTATATTTTTAAGTTTCACAAGTGAATTAACATACGGGATGACGCCATCAATGTCCGAAATGTCATCAAAATCTATAGTGGATGCTGTTCAGGCATTAACGGTACCGACCGCTCACGCCGAAAGGTTTGGCGCTTTGCCGGTACAATCGACGAATGGGCGAGTTATTCCGATGAACACCTTTTCGTCCGAAATATTACGAAAGTTACACGGTAACACACGTTTCGGTCAGCTTAATTCCGACCAGTTTTTACTCAGTCTGTTGACTTTGACCGAGATGTGGATGCAAGTACCGCTGATAAAACACTCAAATGATGCCATAGCCGATTATTTCAGTATTCCCCGTAAAGAATGTGCTTATGTGAATTTGTTTCGAGAGGATGGCGCCTACAAGTTAGAGGGGAAATTGAATGATGCCTACCGGAAATCACCGAAAGAACGAACCCACTTTGAAAAAGAATTGATTAAATTAGATGAGAAAGCCAATATTTTACATCAACTGTTTGAAAATCAATTAATACGGATATTTCCTAAGCTGGACGATCCGGATCAGCGGTGGTATGCGCCGGGTGATGATTTATCTGTATTTAGCGATCAGGATTCGATGTTTGTTACCCGCATCTTCTATTGGTATCTGACCGAAGTACAAAGCGCGTTAGAAGCAGGCGACTGGAGAAAACCGAATGAAGTATTGGACATGATTTCGACCTATCAGACGGCGAAAAATAACCTTGAAGAATTTGACAAGGATAAGCTAGCGATAGAGATAAAATATAATAAATTAGAAGTTTTTCAATGGTGTAAAATCGGTTATTTATCCTTAGGCGGATTGTTGTTACTATTTTCATTTATCCTGTTTTTCAGCGATAAACGCAATTTACGGCGTGTCATTCGGTTTTTATGTATGGGCGTTTTTATAGCTATCCTTTTTCACATCACAGGAATGGGAATGCGTTGGAAAATCGGCGGATATGCTCCCTGGAGTAACTCCTACGAGACAATGATTTTCATGGCTTGTGCAACCGTGTTATCAGGATTCTTTTTTTTCCGACGTAGTCCAATAACTTTTTCGCTGGCTACGTTATTTGCCGGAATCATTCTATTTGTTTCGGGATTAAACTGGATGGACCCTCAAATCAACCCGTTAGTCCCCGTCCTGAAATCGCCTTGGCTTATGTTCCATGTAGCCATCCTAATGGCTGCCTACGGTTTTTTCGGCATCAGTTTTCTGATTGGCGCCGTCAATCTGTTGTTGATAGCTTTAGGCCGTTCGACGCATGAAACCCCTTTTATCCACTCAATTCGCGAACTAACCATCATCAACGAAATCGTATTAATCTTTGGTCTGATACTGATGACGACTGGCACATTTATGGGGGCTGTATGGGCAAATGAATCCTGGGGACGTTACTGGGGCTGGGACCCAAAAGAGACTTGGGCGCTGATTACCATGATTGTATATGCAATAGTTACGCATCTTCATCTGTTACGAAAAGGGTACAGTCTGTGGCTTTTTAATCTGTGCTCTGTCATTGCATTTGCTTCAGTATTAATGACATACTTCGGCGTCAATTATTTCCTGAGCGGCATGCATTCGTATTAAGAAACCATATTCATACACTTTCGGCGCTATTTTGTTTGCCAGGGTTCTCAACGATGAGCGTAAATTTTCCATGAGTACGTTATAGGTTTCGTCCTCGCTTTTACTGTTCATTTTACCCTGATGGTTGCGACCCTGAAAATAGTCGCGAATATCGTGCAGAGAAGCGTTTACCACCCCTACCCGACCTCCTCCAGTTGGAGAAGAGATTACTGTATGGTAGTATTGCCACAATTGACGACCAGCAAGGAAAACATTTTGTGCTGTGTCGGAAAAGTCTCTTTTTTTAATCAGGACATCCTCTTCTTGTTCGAACAGCGAGGTATATCTGTTTTTTATCACCTTTCCGCTGATAAAACTTATCATAAAATGACTGTCGAATTTATCCATGGCATCAACCTCTTTTTCGGTGAACGGTATCCAGTGGTTGATGCCGCATTTTGATTGGATATTGTTATTAAACAGGGTATAAGCAAGACAATCGTTCTGAAAATCTTCGTCGTCTTTCCATCGGTTATCAGGATAGACAAACTGGTCGCGGTCGTTGAGCCAATTAGCGGGGATAACTTTGCGAACTGCAAAATATATACACGACATGATTAGATTGTCCATAGTTACCGGTTTATAAAACGTTGATGTTTCATTATTGACGACGGACTGTATCACTATTTCATTTTGGTGTTGGAAATCGTTACTGTTACAGGCCATATACCCAATTGTTCTGTCTGTGTCAACCCAATATGGACGTAACCAGTCGTTTATAAATTTTACGCCATCATAACTGACAAATGGTTTTTTGTGTAAAAATTTTCCTTCTCTATTATATACATCGGCATCGAAACTTTCAAATTTCACTGTTTTATCTGTGTTCCATATCAAAAAACCTATCGGGAATTGCCCTGTTACATTATCAAAAGTGTCAGCAGGACAAACAAACATTTTTTCTAAATCCGCCTGAAAGAATTTTCTAAAGGTTGAAAAATAAGGGGCTTGCAGAATTTTTAAAGTTGAAAATTCTGCAAGCCTGCAACCGTTCATTTCACGATATACCCGGATAAAGAACTGCACAAAAATTTCTCTTTTTGCATACGATCCGATATTAGCGCAAAAATTCTTATGTATCATAGTCTCATTGGAAACGCCTGTTTTTGCGGTGCGTCTTACTGTACTGCCTGCTTCCACGTAGGGCGGATTAATATAGACAATCAACTTTTTACGTACTTTCGGGTCGTTGATGATTTCTTGCAACCCTTTGGGAAGTTTTGTGAAATCGTCATTCAGGAAGTCGAATTGAAACACGTGACTTTCTAATAGGTTGGCGCCATTGAGTATCCTGTCTTTCATCACATCAACATCGGCTTTGTCGAGCGTAGAGGCCCAGATGTTGTATTTATTCGTAAGCCCGGCAAGTAGATTGCCGGTTCCTGCCGCACAGTCCCACACATAATAGTCGTCTTGCCAATCGTTGCCTAGCGCTTCCGAAATGTACCGTTGCGAAAGTTCCACCCATATTTGCGGTGTAAAAAAGGAGCCTTTACGTTCGCGGACGTCTTGCGGCGCCAGCAAATCGCGCCTTTCGGTAATATAGTTCCAATAGTCTTCTAATGGCGGACGTTCATATTTTGACCAAAATTGCGTATGCGCTTTTTGATTATCAATAAAACCTGTTTGCATAAATTCAAGTGTCCCTATCGGGCTGATTTTCCTGTCCAGTTCATAATGACCGGAACAAAGCATTACGTAAAGTTTGTCTTTCAGTGTTTTATTGTCATGCGAAAGCAGGTCGGCAAGATAAAAATCACCGTCCAAAATGCCGAGTTTTTTTGCTTTTTCCCAATCACTGATCTGAATAGTCGGTTTAACCGTTTCGAGCCATTTACTATAAATAGTGATAAAATTATTTTTGTCAATGCGGATTTTGGATGATTCAGTTTTCCCGATAATAAAATTATCTCTGATAAACAGTTTCAATTCTTTCTCGTCTTTTTCAAAATTAAAAACGTAGGTTTCCCAAGGGACTTTGTTGACTAAAATTTTCTCTATTTGGGCATAAACCTGTTTGAACTCACCCGTTTCATGGTTCGAAGGCGCGACTTTCCAATTAAAATCGTTTTGGTAGAATATCTCTTGTATGCCGGCATAAGGTATGAAAACAATTTTTTCATAGTCGAAACAACCTATGAACGGCGGAGGCAACATCTTCTCGAATGTCCGCGCCTTACCGATTGTCAGCGTTAATTGCGTGAGCATGGCAACGGTATCTTGGCTCCCTTTTTTTGCCTCTGCCCACATTAAAAAAACGTCTTCTGCATTAATATCGCAAACTGGAAATCTAAGTTTTACAGCAAAGTCGATATCCTTAATAATCTCTGAGCAATCGAATTTTCCGAAAAAATCAATTGCGATCTTATTTTTTAATGCTTCTTCACGGATGTTTGAGTATTTCATCACAAGCAATTTTTTGCAAAGTTAAGGTTTCTTTTAATAAATGAAAAAAAAAGGTTCTTACTAAAATTGTTTTCCCTACCTGACGCGCCCATCGTAGGATAAGTGGTTTGCGGTTTCCCCGCAAACGACATTCTCGTAAATCATTGAAAATGTTTTTTTTAATCATATATTTGTAATAAAACAACGGTTTACTAAAACTTTTGTTCAGTTTTAGTGACGCCATTTGCTTTTATAACAACTGCGAAAAGTAATTTTTCGTTTTCTTTTTTTTATTTTCAACGGAAAAGCATATCTTTGTGCGTGAAAATCGCAACTCATTTATGGACAAACAGGATATTAAAATACTAATTATAAATATATTAAAATCATGAGAACATTTAATCACGTTGGTTTTATCACCACAGAAAAGAAAGAAGGCGCCTTTTATATGGAAGGTCTGAGCGTTTGGTTGACAGATTATAGTAAAAGTCCGAACCGAATTGAGTTTTTAAAATTTGAGGCAGGTAGTTGTATGCCAGAACTGATTCAAACACAGTCGCATATTGCTTATACGGTGGCCAACCTGGACGAAGCCTTGACAGGTTGTAATGTTATCTTCGGCCCGGCTGTGGTCGATGAACATCTGACTATCGCCTTTATTGAAGAAGAAGGCGTATCTATTGAGTTAATGGAGATTAAGTAATAATTAAATCATAGAATTATGGCTGATGTAAGAATTAAATTTATCAACGACCCCGCCAATCTCACAAGCGAGTTGCTGGAAGGTTATGTATTGGCTTATGCCGATAAAGTAAAATTAGGCGGCGAGAATATCATTGTCCGTGCGACGCCTAAAAGTGAAGACAAGGTGGCTATCGTGACGCTGGGCGGTTCGGGACATGAACCGGCATTGAGCGGATTTGTCGGCACAGGGATGCTTGACGCTTCAGTTGTAGGCGATATTTTTGCCGCTCCCGGCCCGCAACGCCTGTTTCAAGCATTGCAGATGTTTCAACGGGAAGCAGGCATTTTGCTGGTAACCCTCAATCATTCCGGCGATGTGATGAGCGCTAATATGGCTTGCCAAATGGCAGAACAGGCCGGTATCAAGGTAAAACAACTGCTGACCCACGAAGATATAAGCGCCGGTATTGATGCGCCGATTGAAGACCGCCGGGGACTAGCCGGTTGCGTACCTTTATATAAAGTATTGGGAGCGGCTGCCGAAGAAGGAAAATCATTAGACGAACTGTTGGAGATAGGTGGAAGGTTCAATGAGAACATGGCTACATTGGCTGTCGCGACACGCTCATGTACCCACCCCCAAAACAATGCCATCATTGCCGAACTTCCGGAGGGAATTATGGAAATCGGTATGGGACAACATGGCGAAGGCGGCGGCGGACGTCAACCCATAGCCTCGGCTGATAATACGGCTGAAATCATGGTTAACCTGCTCCTGAAACAACTGAAACCTGCTGCCGGAGCAAAAATGTTTTTGATTATCAACGGGGTAGGCGCTACAACGATGATGGAAATGAATATAGTTTTCCGTAAAGCGTACAAGTTACTTGAAGAAAAAGGACTGAAAGTGGTTGCCAGCCGGATTCAGGAAATACTGACTGTTCAGGAACAGGCCGGATTCCAAATGATCATCGGCATAATGGACGACGACCATATTGCTTATTACTATCAACCTTCGGATGCCCCTTATTGGACAACGGTGTGATGAAAAGAAGCAAAATGTAAGATGAGAAAGTTGACGATTGATGCTTTCCAGTCGAAGATTTGGGAAGCTTTAAAACACATCAAAGAACGTGAGGTTACCTTTTCGAAATTAGATGCGCAGACTGGGGATGGGGACCATGGTACAGCAATGGTGACAGCGTTGACCGCCGCAGTAAGGGCTGCCGAAAAAGGTAACGATTTTACATCTGTGCTTAAAAACATGGGCTATGCCGTGATGATGGAAACGAGCGGCTCTTCCAGTACCTTATTGGGCGCTTTCTTTCTGGGGATGAGCGAAACGGCCAGCGGTACGGCACTCGATTTCGACGGGGTAAAAGCCATGTTTGCAGGCGGACTGGCTAATGTAAGGAAACAGACCAAAGCGGATGTCGGCGACAAAACTATGATGGATGCGCTGATACCTGCCGTCAATGCAATGGAAGCATGTACTTCGACCAAGATTGACGATCTTTTCAAAGATGCAGCCCGCGAAGCGAAAAAAGGCGCGGCAGCAACCGTCGATATGATTGCCAAATATGGACGCGCCCGCAACTATGGCGAACGTTCCAAAGGTATTATGGATTGCGGCGCAGCCTCATGGAGTACGATGTTTGAAGCTTTTACCATGTGATTTTTTATTTTTAAATTTTTAATTAATTATAAATGGCAGATTTAGATGATTTACGAGAAGGAGCCAACTTTGGATTAGGCGTTACTTCAAAAGAACAAGGTTTTCATGTGAGAGGAGCAGGCAATTTATCATGGGGAATGAAAGACCGTTTATCTCGTATTTTTAGTCCCCAAACAGGCCGAACAGTGATGCTCGCCTTTGACCATGGTTTTATCATGGGACCTACTTCGGGCGTAGAACGTGTTGATTTAAACATCCTCCCGTTGGCGAGTTATGCCGACTGTCTGATGTGTACGCGCGGTATCCTGCAGACAACCATCCCGCCCACTTTCAATAAACCGATTTGTTTGCGCTCGGATGCAGGTACCACCATCCTGACCCAATTGAATGACAACGTTCTTATGGATATTGATGATGCTATTCGTATGAATGTATCTGCTATGGCATTGATGTTGTCTATTGGCGACCCACAATTTGAGGCAAAAACGGTTGCTAACCTTTTCAAAGCGGCGGATTTAGGCAGTCGATACGGGATACCCATCATGGGCGTGACGGCGGTAGGTAAAGATATGGCACGTGATGCCCGTTATTTTGGATTAGCTGCACGTGTTTGCGCCGAAAATGGAGCGAATATAGTCAAAACCTACTATTGTGATGGTTTTGATAAAGTCGTGGCGGCCTGTCCGGTACCTATTGTCATTGCCGGCGGCAAGAAACTGCCTGAAAAAGAGGCGCTTGAGTTGGCTTATAACGCTGTAAATGAGGGAGCTGCCGGTGTTGATATGGGACGTAATGTATTTCAATCGGAATCGCCTGTTGCGATGATACAGGCTGTACATGCCGTGGTACATGATGGATTGAACCCAGATGCCGCATATCAACTTTTCAGAGATCTGGCTGAATAATCCTGTAATGATACATACTAAAATTGAATGGGATGATCTGCCTGTAACAGTCGGTGTGGGATGTTTCAATCCCGATGATGGCGGCCATGCTGCCGAATTTCACGCAATAGTCGAGTTAGATGCTGGATTTTCAGACGACAAAGAACAATTTCTACTACTTGAGGAAGCGGTTCGGCGTCTATCCAAACGACCTGAAATGAAAGGCGCCACATTAGTTTGGAAGCATTTTTTTGTGAGCGACGCCATCAACCAGTCGCCTTGCCTGACAGCAAGCGCTCAAGAAGTTGTTTCAATAGTGCAACAGCCGCCCCTGAATGGTTCAAAGGCGTGCTTGTGGCTCTATTTTGTTGAAGATGCACAGCTGAGCAACGATCTGGATGGAGATATATGTATGAAACAATCGCATTATACGCATCTTTTTCATACCCAACTCCACGAGCGTAGCGTCGCAGATGCGCGCTCTCCGTTGATGCCGTTGCCGATGTCTATCGAACATCAAACAAAACTGATATTCGACCGATACAGCCAAAGCCTCTCACGCTACGGCTGTACGCTGGAGCGCAACTGTATCCGTACATGGATATTCGTGCAGGATGTCGATGTGCAGTACGCCGGTATGGTTGCTGCCCGTCGCGCCTACTTTGAAAGGGAAGGATTAACGCCACAGACGCATTTTATTGCCAGTACCGGCATAGAAGGAAGATATATTTATCCGGATGTACTTGTTTTGATGGATGCTTATGCTATTGCAGGTATTCAACAGGAACAGATCAGGTATCTACAAGCGCCCACGCATTTGAATCCAACGTATGAATATGGCGTTACCTTTGAGCGTGGCACATCCATTGATTACGGCGACAGACGTCATATTTTCATTTCCGGAACTGCGAGCATCAACAACCGCGGCGAAATTGTTCATCCTTTGGATGTTGAAAAACAAACCGCGCGTACTTTTGAGAATGTACAGGCCTTACTGGCAGAGGCCGAGGCTACGATGACGGATGTTGCATACTTGATTATCTATTTGCGCGACACTGCCGACTATGCTGTGGTTAAGCGTTTTATGGACATACATCATCCAACAATACCCTATTTAATGGTCTTAGCGCCAGTGTGCCGCCCCGGCTGGTTAGTCGAAGTGGAATGTATGGCTATCAAATCGATAAAAAATAAAAAATTTGCATCGTTTTAGATTCTTTCACACGTACATTTATTATTTTTTATATTTCGGTCGTATGGAACTCGCATGTTCATTTACTTGGGTGTATTAAGGTACATGCTCGTTTCATATAAATACATAAAAGTTAAAAAAAATGTTGCGATACTATTTTTTATTAATATCTTTGCGGCATTATTTATTAAAAATATATTTAAATCTATTTATTAACATTTAAAAAAGAAACAAGTAAATGGAAAAAATCAAAAAACTAATGGGTCTTCTCACGGCTATGGCGATGATCTTGATGATCTGGTCGTGCGATGACTACAAGCCCGATACGTTCGGGAGACAGTCGTATGATCCGAACAAGCCGGTAGAAATAACCGGTTTTGAGCCGGATTCAGGAGGTTTGTCTACTAAAGTGATTATCACCGGTAACAACTTTGGCTCGGACATATCGAAGATTAAGGTGTACTTTAATGAAACGCCCGCGCCCGTCATAGGCTCGGACGGGCAACACCTATATGTTACCACTCCCCGCCAACCGGGGGATGAAAATGTCATAACCGTCGAGGTGGAAGGAAAGAAAACCAGTTTTAACCAAAAGAAGTTTCGGTACAAGGTTATGTATGTGGTCAGAACCATCGCAGGCAGAAAAGGTACAGGTGCGTTCAAAGCCGGACGATTGTCGGAGGCGGAATTTCAGTTCCCATCCACCATCGCGATAGACGATCAGGGAAGCCTCTTTATCTCGCATTGGCGCGTTCCTTACTGCTTTTTGCGAATCAACGAGGATGAAAATATCGTAGAAGCGTTATTGCCCGGAAGTAACACGGATACGAAGTACGCCTTCGGAGCGCCGACCGTCAATTCGCAAGGCACGGCTTATGCGATCTCCGATAATGGCAGAACCTTTTTTACCTTTGACCCGTTAGAAGGCTGGTCGCCCAGAGAACGTGCCATTTTACCGGCCGGCGTCAATGGAACGCCTTTTGCTTTCAGTACCGCGCACAGTTTGGCAGCGCATCCGGTAACGGGTGATTTATACACCCGTTATTATGCTAATGGACATCTCGTCAAGATCGATCCTTTCACGCGAGAGGGGACTTTAGTGTCGGAAACGTTGACCGGAAGCGATTCATACTTGGTTTTCGATCCGGTAGATCCCGATATTCTGTATATCGCTTATCATACCTTGCATTGCATCGCCAAGTTTGACTTGAGAACAAAAGAACATACGATATATGCCGGCAGAAGCGGACAATATGGATGGATTGATGGTCCGGCTTTGGATGCGCGATTGAATACCCCCAACCAGTTGATTGTGGCTCCCAATGGGAATCTCTATTTTGCCGACAGGGGCAACCACTGTATTCGCATGATTACAGTCGATAATAACGGGCAAGCCATCGTTTCGACTGTGATTGGAAAGGGCGGCGTAGCCGGTTACCAAGACGGGAATCCGGAGGATGCGCTGTTCAATAATCCAAGAGGCCTTGCCGTAACCCCTGCAGGCGACATCTACATTACCGACTACGAAAATAATGTCGTACGAAAATTAACCATAGAGTAATTAATCATTAATAATTAATCATTTATTATGCAAATAATTAAAAAATATATTCTAATCATCGGTTTGCTGTGTCTGTTCCCATTGCTATCTTTTGCGCAGACGTTCAATATGGGCGGTACAGTATCCGACAATGAAGGGACTTTACCCGGGGTAAACATTTATTTGAAAGGTCGCCCTACCGTAGGAGTTGCAACCGATCCGAATGGAAAGTTCACGATTAAAGCGCAAAAAGGAGATATCCTTGTATTTCACTTCATTGGCTATACTGATGTTGAATTTCTCGTTGATAAGGAAGACGATAAAATTGAAGTTGTAATGAAACAGGATGCCACCGAGTTAGACGAAGTGGTGGTGACGGCTTTGGGAGCCACGCAACGAAAAATCAGCGTGGTAGGCGCCATTACTGCTGTTGACACCAAAGAATTACAAGTGCCAGCTACTTCCTTAGCCAATATGTTGGCAGGTAAAGCGGCTGGTATCGTCTCTTTGCAAACAAGCGGCGAACCGGGGAGAAATATTGCAGAGATTTGGGTGCGCGGTATTAGTACCTTTGGCGCTAACTCATCCGCGTTAGTGCTTATCGACGGCCTCGAAGGCGATCTGAACACAATCGACCCAGCCGACGTAGAATCCTTTGCAATACTTAAAGATGCCTCTGCAACAGCGGTTTACGGCGTTCGTGGAGCCAACGGCGTCATTTTGGTTACAACCAAACGCGGACAAGCCGGAAGGTTGAAAATCACAGGAAGAGCCAATTTTACTATATCGCACCTCAACCGGATGCCTAAGTATCTGAGGGCATACGACTATGCGGTATTAGCCAACGAAGCAAGGGAGGTG
>Ga0082212_10000725_pt1 | contig 48088 bp, 65 predicted proteins | sample TergutNt197P3_FD_71548 | JGI IMG/M metagenome (GOLD analysis project Ga0082212, IMG submission 71548) | Neocapritermes taracua P3 segment gut microbial communities from Petit-Saut dam, French Guiana - Nt197 P3 | ecosystem: Host-associated > Arthropoda: Insects > Digestive system > Gut ... | reverse complement strand
TGATGCGAAAATCAGAAACGGACAAGGCTTTTTCGACAGTAGCGGCATTGATACGGATACATTTTACCAGTCATTTGGACTTGTATTGGGTAATTCAAAACGGTAGAAGGAGCTATCAAAAGCGTACAAGAAGCAGAAATAAACTACCAAACGCAGTACAAATCTCCCTTTTTGATGGCTAAATAGGGGAGGTAACTTTTTGAAAATGCCATTTTTGAAATATAATCAATTGAATATCAACAAAGTAAAAATTAAAACAAATTTTAATCGGTTAATAGTGAAAAAAATAAGATTTGAATTTGAGAATTCAATAGTTATTTAAATAAAGTGAAGAAAAAAATGAAAATAATTCTGTTTATGAACTATTTTAACATGAAATAAGGGCTATAAAAAGCCCCCGGTCACCGGTGAATCTCTGACCTTCACCGACACAAAATGCTTGATGATTATTTATACGAAATTTTACGAATTGTTGCATCGGAATTCGATGTGGCAATTCAGGATATACAGTCCCGTTCCCGTAAACAGGAGTTTGTATATTGCCGAAAGCATTTTGCTTGATTGTAAAAGAAAAACTCAACCTGAAATATGAAACAATTGGCAGGATAATAAACCGGTCAATCAATCAGGTTTCAATGTCCATAACCAATCAGCCAAACGATAACTATTATATTTTTTGCCTCATCCGGATTCGGAATAAAGCTGGTTCAATTTCATTCATATAACTTTCCTGTAACACTCATTTCTCTTTCCTTTTCCGTTCCTGTAACTGCTTATTTACCATACCTATATACTCTACTTTTTCCCTGTCGATATTGACGCAAAATTATTTAATTCAATTTAAAAATGCCTGATTTAGATTTAACAAAAAGCGATGGTTACTATGCTCATCTACATCACGGTCATGACTATGATCATAAATACGCTCATAAAGATCATGATCACGATGAGTACATTGAGCATCACGAGTGCGACAAATTCGCTCGCAAAAGCGAAACAGCTTCAAAAGGAACTGCAGGGGCAGCATTGGGTTTAGGGATTGCCGGTACCGCTTTAGGTATTTGGAATGCCTGGAAAGAAAACAATGACCGCCGGTATGGTAGACATGGACGCGGTTGCGATGATTGTGATGACGGTTACGGCTATGGACGTGGTTACGGTCGCGGCGGATACTGTGAGGAACAAAAGTGGTGGCATCGGGAACAACGCCATGAGCGCCATTACGAAATGGAACAGGAAAAGGAAAACTCTGCATTGCGTGCTGTCCTTGCTCAACAAACGTCGGAACGTTTCGCAGAACAGGGCGACTTTAAAAACTACAAGACTTTGTCTCGTATGATTGAAGAAGAAAATGAAGAACTTGCACGCAAAGTCGGTTTCTTATCCGAAAAAGTACGTGAACTTCAAAAGTGCTGTGCTGTTTCCGATGCGAAAGCAGAGGGAAAATTTGAAGTACTCAAAGAGGGCTTAAAGGACTTCAAAGAGGACTTGTATGGAGTGAAAGCAGGTGCAAGCGCAGAATTGAGAAGCGCAATCGCTTTGGAAGCTGAACGACGCGAGGAAAATCGCGAGCGTGAACGCGGTAGAAAATCCGAAAAAGATTGATGGACAATTACAGTAAAGTTGCCAATGTCATAGTATCGTGGTTAAAGCCGCGTGCTATGATGTTGGTTAAACAGCAACAGCCGGTCAATACAATCAATGAATATTTGCGGAGTTCCGGTCTACTGCGCAATTTCATAAACTTTTTTGGCATTGACCTTATGAATTACAATGTGGTTGATGAATTAGGATTTTTAATCGAACCGGTTTTGAAACGTTTTGGAGGAACTCATATCACAGCAGCATTGAAAAAATTAGCAACGGATGACGAAATTATTCCGACATCGAAAGAAATCATTGATGCTGCTTTATCGGAAGCCTCAAAGCGGACGAATCACAAAGTAAACATTTTCGGGATACAACTTGACTTATCTGATTTACAGGAACTGAAAACCGGATTGAACAGTATCGAAAATAATACGGACATTGAGAACTGATAAAAATTAGGTGTAGTAATACCTGGAATAAATAACCGGTGTTATTACACCTTTTTTACGCGATAAAATATGAAGACACCTGTTACATATTACGGAGGTAAGCAAACAATGCTTAAACATATACTTCCGCTCATTCCGGATCATAAAATATATACGGAATCGTTCTGTGGCGGAGCGGCTGTTTTATTTGCTAAACGGCCTTCAGAATCAGAAGTGATCAATGATATCAATGCTGAACTAATCAATTTTTACAGGGTTGTTAAGGTTCATTTTTCCGAGTTAAAAACCGAAATTGATAAAACCTTACATAGCAGGGATATCCATGTGCATGCCACTCATATATTACAATATCCTCAGTTTTTCACTCAGGTTCGACGAGCATGGGCTGTTTGGTCATTATGTAAAATGAGTTTTTCCAGTATGCTCGATGGATCGTTCGGTTATGATTTTGGAGGTGGAATGCCCAAAAAGCTAAAGAATGCAAAAGACGAATTTACTCTACAATTATGTTCCCGCTTGGAAAAGGTAACAATAGAGAGCAGGGATGCATTAAAAGTCATAGAAACATACGATAGTCCGGATACATTTCATTTTGTTGATCCGCCTTATATAAATTCCGATTGCGGTCATTATGAAGGCAATTTTGACGAATTCAATATGGGTGGAATGCCTATTAAAACTCTTGGAAACTGTCAAAGGAAAATTCATGCTTACCATGTTTCCTTTTGATATGATTGATGAATATGCGAAACGGAATGACTGGATAATCCACAAAGTAGAAAGAACGATCAGTGCTTCTAAAACCAGCCGCAGAAAGCAGGAGGAATGGATAGTTATTAACTACCGGTTCGGGATGGCGCAAAGGAGTTTGTTTGATTCCGAATAAAATAAAAAGACATGCTTACAAAAGAATCATTAAATAAAATCTATACAGGCGATGCTGAAAAAGTCCTTTCAGTTTTCCCTGACAATTCGATTGACTGTTGTGTGACAAGTCCCCCGTACTTTGGGCTTAGGGATTATGGCGTTGACGAACAAATCGGACTTGAAGCCACTCCGGAAACATACATTGAGCGTTTGTTGGATGTGTTCAATCAGGTTCAGCGGGTTCTGAAACCAACAGGAACACTTTGGCTTAACATTGGTGACAGTTATGCCGGAAGTGGTCGTGGAAAAGGTGATATTAACCAAAAAGGCATACAGCAAAAAGCCTGTTTTATAGGCGACAAGTTTAACAAGCCCTACAAGTTGGATGGGTATAAGAATAAGGATTTAATCGGCATACCGTGGATGCTGGCTTTTGCATTACGATCAAATGGTTGGTATTTGCGTCAGGAAATAATATGGCACAGGCCTAATCCGATGCCGGAGAGTGTCCGGGACAGATGTACCAAGAGCCATGAATCTATATTCCTGCTTTCAAAGTCTCCTAAATATTATTTTGATTATGAATCTATAATGGAACCTGCCAATTATGACGGTCGAAAAGATACCACTGCAAAAGGAAGTCCAAAGTACATGCAAATACCCGGTGTTCCTGTACAGAGTTTTGCAAAAGAAGTACACGAGCGTTGGCCAAACAAGATATGCGGATACGTTACAAAGGATAATGAACAAACTGGTTTATCGGAACAACATCATGGAGTCCATATAAGGCCTCGTTTATTTGGAAGCAAGGATCAAACCGGAACCGGAAGGAATGATGTCGGAAATGTTTGGGTAGATAAACCGGCGCGTAACAAGCGGGACGTGTGGATTGTTCCAACTCGTCCATTTAAAGGTTCTCACTTCGCTACCTTTCCAACTGACTTAATTAAGGATTGCATCAAAGCCGGATGTCCTCCGGGGGGTATTGTCTTGGATACGTTTTTTGGTAGCGGAACCACAGGTATTGTGGCGAAGCGATTGGATAGGAACTACGTTGGTATTGAGTTAAATCCTGAATATGTAAAGATGGCAGAACGAAGGCTTCAGGAGTACAGGACGCTGTTTGATGTCGTGTGAAATTGTACTTTTCGTTTTAAATTTTTGTACTTTTCGTTTTTGCGATTATAATTGTGTTGTTCGCTTTCGTTAAGAGAATTAAAAAACTGCAATACTTCGGCATCCTCTTGCAGACACAACAATAATTCTTCAGGAACTTCTAACGGTTCATTATCAGAATATAATATAATGTGAACATAATCACCCGCTTGTTTTTTAATTTTCTTTCTGATTTCAGACTTTACTGCCAACATTAATGTGCCCTTTCCTGACGGCATTAAATGATATTTGCTGATTTCAAAGCCATCAATACTGCCTTTTACTTTCACCCAACTAAATGGGGAATTTTTGTCAGGCAAAATTTCGGGAATCTCCGTATATGTCCAACCCATTTTGCAGGGGAATTTTTCAAGTAAATATTTTTTATCTATCAATGGTTTTTCGCTCATATTAATAAATTTAGAAACTGTTAATTAAACTTTTCTGCCTTTGTAACAAGGTCTTCAATTCCTTTGTTGAGTCCTTTTTTCATCATTTTTCCCATAACTTTTGAAAAGAAAAAAGTCAGAAAACCTGTCATCGCTTGCTTGTAAGTAACAAGAACTCCATTTTGATTTTCAACCAATGTAAGCGTGAAATCCATTTTGCATAATGGAAGAAAACTTCTGTTTGTAAAGGTTTCAAAAGGCTTACAGTCTGTTATTACGAACTTTCCTTTTGGTCCGCCGACAAGTTTGACCATTCCTTTTGTCCCTACACTGAAATTTCCGTACAGTTCAGAACTCACTACTGTACTGTCCCAACTTTTCCAATTAGCAACGTCTGCCCAAAGATTCCACAAATGTTCTTTTTTTGCTGTCGTCTGGCGACTTATTTCTATTGCCCACATATTTCTTTACTTTATATGTCCTTGTCGGACGGTTAATATTCCTTTTAACGTTCAATTTTCTGTTTCATTGTCCTGCTGCACTGTCGTCCGCCGCTTGCACCTAACGACGACGACCTGCGGCTTCACTCAGGCGGGGGTATCACAAAAGTTGGGACGAGTCACACAGCTGAAAATAAGCACTGCCCTTTGGACGAGCCACACCCCCGCTTGCGTGAAACCGCTCGTTGTGCGATCGCCCGATTTGTCAACTCCAATAAAAACATATTTCTGCAGAATCAATATTGAGCAGTTTTAACAAACGAGTAATATTTGCTTTTATCAAATTTGCAGACAGATTTACCTCTGCATAAATTGTATTCGTTACTTTTTTTGCTACTCTTAAATCGCTCTCTTTATCAGAAAAATACTTTAGATTTCTATTTGAGATAAAGTCTGGATTGTTTGGTAGATTTGCAATTTTATATTTATCAATGTTATTGAGATAGTCAATTATTTTTGTATAAACATCTTGCCAATTCTTGACACTAAAACGTTGTCCCTGAATTACAAAAGCGTATGGCTTATTCCCTTTGAAATCTTCATTAAGAAAGTGTGCATCTGTATTTATTTGTTCTTGATTGGTCGGTTGCTTTGTTGGCTTTAGTGTTGTTTTATTTACAGGTCGATTGATTGGTCTCTGAAAATCTTTTTCATTGACAATGCCGATTTTATCATCTAAAAAGTCAATTATCATTTCAACATCAGGTTTAAAACCACAAACATTTTCAACACTATTTGCAAGAAGGTCTATTAAAATTTCATCTCTTTCTTCAACAAGTCGCTTCCACGCTTCAGGCAAACTTTGTTCAACTATTTTCTTATTTCTCTGGTTTTTATAATCTTCGTGTGTCATTTTTATCGTTTCGCCCGATATTGTTTTTTCATAATCTAAGTAACGATTCAAACGAAAACTACACTCATCGTTTTCTCTTTCAAGTAAATTCAACTTGTAAATTCTTCTATCTTGATAATCGCCAATTTGTGTTGGAAGATAAAAACTCCATTCTTTTCCGTCAGTTAAAATAGCCATAGGCACACCTTTTTCAAAAGAATATTTCATTAATTGTTCTTCTGAATTGTCATTTTGTTTTCCTATGTCTTTGGCTTCAATAAATACAAGAGGCTGCCCAAAATTATTACAAAGTGCATAATCTACTCGCCCACTACCTACTGAATATTCGGGACATACTATTTTTGTGTTCCAACAATTCCAAGAAAGTGTTGATAAAATTCTCAAAATAATACCCTGCTTAACGCCTTCTTCTTTTGAGTATCGACCTAATTTTAAACCTTCTTTAATGTCTTGTAAATGTTCTTGTAAATCCATAATATTTGTGTAAGTTTATTTTTTTGAGATTAAAAAATGTGCAAATTCTTCCAATGAACGCTGCAAAACTTCTTTAGGAATAAGTTGTCGTTCGTATTCGGCAATCATTGTGGGACTTAAACTTCGGCTCATTGCATATTCAACAACGCTTCGGTCTGCCTCTTGACAAAGTAAAATTCCAATACTCGGATTTTCATTGCTGCGGCGTACATCGCGGTCTAATGCTTCAAGATAAAATTCGAGTTGTCCCATATATTCGGGCTTAAACTTGCCTGTTTTCAATTCGATAGCTACCAAACATTGTAATCCTCTGTGGAAAAACAGTAAATCAACTTTGAAAGTAGAGTTACCGACTTGCAAAGGATATTCCTTGTCGTAAAACAAAAAATCCTTGCCGAGTTCAAGGACAAAATCTTTCATATTGTCCAAGATGCTGTTTTGCAAGCGTTTTTCTGTGTGTTTTTGTGGCAATCCGAGAAAATCAACAAATATTGTGTCTTTAAGCATTGGCGAAGCCTGCGGATAAATATTTTTCAACCCCTTGGAAAGGTTGTGTTTGTCGCCCATTAACGAGGCGAAAGTGTTGTTTTTCATACAACGTTGCAATTCTCTTTTATTCAAGCGTTCTTTATGAGAGTAAAGAATGTAAAAGATTCGTTCTTCTATTGTTTTGCAAACATTTAGGATTTCAAAATGATTGGTTAATGTTGTCAAATTCAGAAAATTAGGCATTTGTGCAGCCGCTGGCTGCATAATTAATTCAGCCGAAGGCTGGATAATTTTCGAACTTTCAATTTGTGCAGCCAGCGGCTGCACAAATGCATTCAGTTTCAATTTTTCTTGAAATTCAACGAATTGAAAAGACGAATACGCCTCGTAGAAAGCGACCATATTGTAAATATTTCTCCTACTATATCCCCGCAAAGTAGGGTCTTGCGCTCTCAAATATTCCGAAAGTTGCATAACAGTTTTGCTGCCCCAAGTAGAATTTTCAAGTCTGGTAGATACAAAAGCCCCAACTTCCCACGCAGCAAGCAAATTCTCGTTATTCACGGTTTGCAATGCTTGTGAGCGGCGTAAAGAAATAATTCCTTGAACTTGCTGAAATTCTGTTGTTTCTATACTGTTTATATTGTTCATACCCTTTTATTTATTTGACCTGCAAAATTAGCATTTTTTTGTCAATTTTTTTTCTCTTTTTCGCTCAATGTTTCGTACTATCAACGCCCACACTTACAGCCAACTATGGGCCTAAAAACGAACAGAACAAAAAGATATTTGATTAATTACGTTGTAACTTAATAGAAATAAAACAGATAGATGACTATTTGAAATTCTGCCGATTTAAAACGAATAGTACAATTACTTTAATTTGGTTTAATTCACGTTTAATTTAAAAGCCGAAAAAAGAGATTTGTATCGCCAAAAGTTTACTCCTTGCTTTTATACCGCCCGTTTCCGCTTGTTTTCAGGCGTTTTCAGACATTTTCTTAGTAAAAACAAGTATTCCACACTCCAATATCATAAAATAGACAAAATATAGCCATTTACAGCGTGTTACGTCTATTTATCGGTATAATAATAATCCATTATAAATATCCACATAAGGGACTGAAATTTATGCCCGATTTTTGTCGAAAAAACACTGTTTTTTGTGAATGGGTATGCAGTTGGGTATGCAGTTGGGTATGCACTTTTGTGCCAAAAAACAGCCTCTACAGATGCCACTTTGCTACTTTTCGAGGGTCAAAGTGCCAAAAACCGGGCGATTCGCACCCCCTATTGCACACAAAAAACAGCGGTTCAGACCCCCCTATTGCAAGCCAATTAGTTGATTTATACTCGTTTATGAAAAATGGGGGTAGTTTTGCGTTGTACGCTTCGTTTTGAGGTATTTTTATAGAAAAAGGGAAAGGTGGGTGAAAAAATGTGTACGGTTAGAATATCTCCCAATCCTTATATCCCTGCTTTCTTAATCCATCTATTCTTTCTTGATATTCCCGGTACTTACGGAAGTCTGTTTCATCCAATAGCGGTATCATATTAGTTCGATATTCAGCGTACACAATCTGTTTTTCATCATCATTCAAACAAACCTTTTTATCAGGATGCAGTTTATTATAATATTCCTCGATAAAAAATATGGGATTTCTTTTTATGTGCTGGTAAACCTCTAACCATTCACTTTTTCTTGTTCTCATAAATTATTTTAATTAAATCAATCTTCCGGCAAATACCACACGGTAGATACGAACAATTTCGTGTGTATAAATCTTAAATTTTGGATAATTTTCTGAAGTTGCCCATAGAAAATCCGGAGTGGATTCATCATATTGCAGGTGTTTTATCATACGATCGTAAATTGTAACTATCATATAAACTTTGTCAGGGTCTATTCTTTCCCAATTGTGAACAGCCACAACGCCAATGGTATCGCCGGCATAAATTTTCGGCTCCATACTGAAACCAACAATCGGAAACCATGCATCTGCCGTTATCTCCGGAAATTTGACCCAACTATCAGGAACCTCCTTTTGTTCTATTGTGGACAAATCATATTGCCCGGCGCTTACCCTTAAATAAGAATAATACGGAGCATATCCGTTTTGCTTGAATTGAGATATCGAATAATCACTAATATTAACAACGGTACCCCCTTTCAGCATTTCGCCTTTGCCAGATATTAACCATTCTTTATTCAGTTCGGGGTATGCCGAAAACACCTTATTAATTGTGTCTAACTTCATATCTCCCTTTAATTTATTTATATATCCTATTGATAGACCTACATTTTTTTCAAATTTATGTTGTCCAATACCTAAGTGTGCTAAAAACTCAATCAATCTTTTTTTCATATATTTATTTGTTTTTGTGGTATTATTACCATATCTTTGTAAAAAATTTAATTCAAAATATTATGGATCCAACTGTAAGATTAATAATGAATATCATTACGATTGCGCTCGGCGCCGCTACAATTATTATGCTTGTTTGCGTAACAATAAAACATAGAGAAATTGGCAAAAGACTTGATAAATTAGATAAAAAATCTAAAAATTAAGGACTATATCCCTTTCATTATTGTTTGCAAAATCATCGTCCCATACGAACCTTGCAATCATAATAGATTTTCTGCTAATCCGTTCTGCAATTACTACATCAAAATTAAAACTTTCGCCATTATGCAATAATGGGTACGACTGCTTTTTGTCGATACATGGCATTATTCCTTCAGACTCCCAATCATCTACTGTGAAAAACCTTATATTCCTTGCTGTTCCCAACCCTATATTAAATACGTGAATTTTACCTATATACACATTTGCCTTAATTAAAGCCTTTCTTTTAAGTAACTCTTTTTCTTCGTATTCTCTTAACTCGTATTTCTGAATATGCTTTTTATATTTATTGGATTTCCATGTGGCAACTATAGCCCACAGGGAAGACAATATCATAAACAGGAAACTCGCAAGCGCTATTTTATCCGATGTATTCATAAATTTTATTTCGTTATAAATCATTAAGTTGTAAAAGTCACATGTATTTATAGGTAAAAAATACCACAATTTATTTTTTAATGTGGTATTAATACCATATATTTGCATCGTGTTTAATGCAAACGGGCGGTAAAAATACAAAAAATATGAGAAAGTATATAGATTTAGAGGATAAAAAACAGCGAAAAAAAATTCGCGAGACAAAAGGCGTGAGCGATGTAATGCTTAGTTATGCCTTGCGTTTTCGACGCGACAGCGATACGGCAGTAGCCATGCGAATAATGGCCATGGAAAACGGTGGAAAACTTTTGGTCGAGAAGAAGGACTGGAATAAAGCGGATTTGATTAAATAACAATATGAAGTCTTAGGCTCTGAACTACCAAACGCTCAAACGAAAGAGTAAAGCCCCGCAGGGCGTAATATTGCGCCCTGCATTTCGAAACAGAGGAGAATTAATAAATAGTATAGTAATCATTAAAAAAAACACCAATGAAAGCAAAAGATTTTTACGAAGAGATTGCAAAACAAATCAGTTTTAGCACTATCCGTATTGACGAGTACAAAAAGTTTATTTCTTTTCACACAGACCTCTGTGTACTGAATGAAAAAGAAATGACTAAAATAATGAGTATGATTGAGAATTGCACTCGATCAAATTTGTGGATTAACCAAGGATTTTCATTAGTAATTCATTTTTCATAGTTATGAAAGCAAAATTGATTCTATTTAATTTGATACTCAGTTTTCTTGGATTGAGTATCGACACGGATCACTCCCCGATGTGGGCAGTGATTTTGATGGTTATATGGTTTTCCGCATCGGTTCTTCTTTTGAAGTATGCTGACAGGAAGGGATGGATGGACGAGGTTGTTAAACGGTATAAAATGGATGAGTTATGAAAAATAGAACATTGAAAATTAGAACATTGTTGGAAATAGACGAGATTAATCAGAATTTCCAACCTGAAAAAATTATTGTAGTGAGAATTTTTGGCATACCAATATTTAGGTTTAATAGGCTGTACAGGTCTGTTGTAATTACAGAAGGTGGCAAATCAATCCTTGTTCAATAGCAGTGGGTTAAATTTTTCTGTTTGCAGAATTCCACCTTTTGAATGCCAAATACATTCAATTTCTTGAATATTGGGATATTCTCCGACAAGGCTTTTAATTGTCATTTTGTAGTTAGTTCCTGCGAGATATTTATCCTCGCTTTTAAGGCGAACAACATCGCCGATTTGAAATTTTGTTTTACTCATAATGCTAATTTTAAGTAATAGATAATGCAAATTTAATCATTTTTTCCCGACAGGCAAGCGCCGGTGTTCGAGCCACCGGCGGGAACAACGAAATAAAAAACACAATGGAAATATATTCGGATAATATATGTTTAACAGGCGCTGAGGTTATGCAGGTAATACCGACAGGAACGTTTAAGTCGCTTATCAATCGCGGAAGAATAAGCAACCTCGCCGGCAAAGCCTGTTACGGCAAGCCGGCGCTGTATCCTGTCGACAGTTTCCCGCAAATTTACAAATCGCTGCTTTATGAGGCTTACCCGGAACTGTCGGACGAAGAAAACAGGCGAGAACTGATTGAGGAACAAAACGCCATATTACGAAACATATTGCCGGACCCGAACGCTCACGAATTTTTCATGACGTATGAGAAACTTCCGGGCATTCATCTCACAGCGAAAGAACAGACGAAATACAAAAACTCTGCAATGATACTTAATGCCATTAGGACTGTTTATGACCTTAGTTACGGCGGTCATGCAAAAGCCGGGAAGGCACACAAGTTTCGTGAAATAGATTTCTGGAAACGACAGTCGTCTATTATGCCAGCCGTATCGGAAAGATACGTACACAGTCTTCCATGGAACCACAGAGGCTTGCAACGCGTGTATAAAGAATATTACGGAAACGACTACCGGTCGCTGATAAGCGGAAAAATTGGCAATCAAAACCGTACCAAAAAGCAGCGGGAGAGAATAGAGCAAATTGTTTTGAGTATTTACGCATCAAAAGACAAACCATTTAAAAGCGATGTGACCAAAATATACAACGAGTTTATACTTGGAATTCGCGATATATACAACTATGAAACAGGCGAGGTGTTTGACCGAAACGATTTCTACCGAAACGACGAGCCTGATACCATTAGCGATGGAATGGTATGGAAAATATTGGAAGACCCGCTGAACAGGAAGATTGTTGACCGTATGCGAAACGATTTCCACTACAACCAAAATAAACACAATGCGTCAGTTAATAGAAAAAGCCCGTACTGTTCGCTTAGTAAAATTTCAGTGGATGACCGCGACTTAGTTCGCAAGTGTGTAGTAACCGACAAAAATGGAAAGAAAAAAACAACGGCGTGGGTGCATGCCTATTATATCTTTGATGTAGCGAGTGGATGTATTATCGGCTCAGCATATTCGCTTAGTAAAGATACGAATTTAGTTATGGACTGCTTTCGTGATATGTGGAACAATCTTCGCGCATGGGGACTTCGTACTCCGGCAGAGGCGGAAGTTGAAAACCATCTTATAAAGGGAACGGAAATAGAAGAAAAACTATACCAAACATTTATGCATGTAACTTTTTGCGCTCCGATGAATTCGCGGGAAAAGCGAGCAGAACACGGAATAAAAAGGAAAAAGTATTACGGCGAATATGCGGAGGTTAGACTCGGAATGGCGAAAGGTCGTCATCACGCTAAACACGAGGCGTTCTTAAGTTCACGCGAAAAGGTGTTTGATGAATTAAATGATACTTATAAAGAGCAGTTAGAACCGTGGGATTTCGACCGCGTGGTTGCTGAAGACCGGGCGCAAATAGCGTTAATGAATAATGCCCGGCATACGGCAAAAGATAAAAAAACAGGAGAGTACCGGTACGACGGAATGACCCGTAGGCAGGTGCTTGAAATGAAACAGTACGCAGAATTATCTCCATTAAATTGGAGACTGTTATGCAAGGAATGGGGAAAATGCACCGAAACAAGCCTTAAAAAAGGGCAAGCCTTTACGGTGGATTATCGCGAGTGGTGGCTTAGTGATGCCGGATTGATTGAACGGTTCAAACCGAATAACACCAACGCAAAGGCTTATTACATTCCCGGAGAGGACGGAGCGATAAACGAAATATTTATTTACCAGGGAGAACGATATATCGACAGCCCGCGCGATTTAGGAAGGTTCCAGGAGGCGAAAATTGAGCGCACCGAAGAAGACGAGCATATTATGCACGAACAACTTGGATATCTCAGTTCGGCGAAAAAACTCCATAAAGAGGCCAAGGCGGAAAAATACATAGGTAAAATAGGCAGTATAAAAACGGAAACGGTAAACGCAGTTATTATACAGGCTGATGCTACGAAAATAGTCGACACCACCTTTACGGACGTAATACATTACACTCCTACGGAAGACTTCAACGGTTTTCAGTCGGAAGATTGGGTCGCAAAGGCATTGAATTCAATTTAAAACAATATAAAACACCAAAGAAAATGATTACAACGGAATTAAAACAAAAAATTGCGGCGGCAATGACCGCCCGGCGCGAGAACTTCGGCGGAAGCGACAATCAGTACGCCGTAAGTTTGGGCATTAACAGTTCGGTTTATAACCGCATCAAAAACGGAGAAACCGAAAAGGTACTTGCTGATGCTAAATGGATAAGCCTTGCGAGGCACTTGAACGTGGAACTCAGCGGCGCGGCTGCCTGGAAAACAGCAAAGACTCCAGTGTTCGTAAGTATTACCACACAACTTGAATTTTGCCAGCAGAATGCATCGCTTGCCGTACTATGCGACGATGCCGGTATCGGCAAAACCTATGCTGCGGAACAGTATGCACGCACTCATAAGAACGTGGTGTATGTGGACTGTTCGCAGGTAAAGACAAAACAACAATTAGTGAGATTTATAGCCAAAGAATTGGGGGTTGGGCATACCGGACGTTACGGCGATGTGTATGGCGATTTGGTGTTTTATCTCCGCACACTGCCCAATCCCCTTATTATTCTTGACGAGGCGGGAGATTTGAATTATCCCGCTTTCCTTGAACTGAAAGCCCTCCAAAACAAGACCAAAGAGAGTTGTGGATGGTATATGATGGGCGCCGATGGTTTGCGCGAGAAAATCAACAGCGGAATACGACACAAGAAAGTGGGTTACGCCGAGATTTTCGACAGATATGGTGCAAAGTTCCAAAAAATCACGCCGGAAGGCAAAGAGGAACGTACCGAGTTTTATGCAGCGCAAGCAGCCGCGGTTATCAAAGCAAATGCACCGGAAGGTACGGATATTCGCACGATGCTGCTGGCGACAGACAGCCGTTTAAGAAGGGTTTATATTGAAATTAAGAAAAGTCTGAACCGTGATTTGTAGGATTAGTTTGATTGATATGATTTTTAAACGGTAATTAAATGGCGTTTTTCACGAACAGCAATATAGTCGAAACGAAACATAAAACAATGGCTTTTACGGGTAAATGGCTCGACAGTCTGGGCGAGCCTCCCGTATCGGGAAGTTGGATTATATACGGAACAAGCGGGAGCGGAAAAACGAGTTTTGCACTGAAACTGGCTAAATACCTGACGCGTTTCGACCGTGTGCTGTACTGGACTTTGGAACAGGGAAATACAAAAACGTTTCAAAGCGCGTGGAAACGGGAGAAAATGGCAGATTGCGGCACCGACATAATGGTTGCCGATGAGGATGTGAATTTTGAAATGATTGAGAAAACGATGAAACAACGCAAAGGGCGTGGCATACTGATAATCGACAGTCTGACTCCGCTGAAAGGTCAATCGTTCAATATTGTGGCTTACGAGCGTTTTCGCAAGCAAATGAAAAACAAGTTGCTGATATGGTTAAGCCACGAAAAGAACGGAATACCCGATACGAATGTTGGCGACTACATCCTAAAACTTGCCGACTTAAAGATGAGAGTAGAGGGTTTTAAGGTAACTGTAAACTCTCGCGCAGGCGATAAGATGAAGGATTTTATTGTTTGGGAAAAGGGAGCGAATGAGTATAATGGACAGTAAATAATTAGGAATTATGACAGTAGGAGAATTAATAAAATCGCTAAAAAAATACCCAAAGGATATAATAGTAACAATACCGATTTCTCAAGAATGGGAAACTGATGAGTTTGGGAATGTGACATCTGTAAAGGAAGTGGAAGATATGTGTGTTCAGAGATTTTTTGATACGCAGGGATGGGATGATAACAATGAAGAAGAATTAATGATTTATTAAAATATACTCATTATGGACGAAATGATTGAAATAACTGCGGAAAAGGTATTGAACAGTCTGTCGGGATTTTCTTTTCCGGATCAGGCGTATATGTTAAATGAGATAGCCGAAAAACTAAAAGTTATGGCATCGGAGTGTTTACAAGCGGAATACGGTATAACAAGCGAAACGGAATAATTATGGAAACACTGATTGACATGGAACAAAAAAGGCTTATCAAAAAGTTCCATACTTTGCTTGGTAAGGCTAATATCGACAGCGATGGGAAAGAGGCAATCCTGTCGGCTTACAATGTGGAAAGCACAAAGGACTTGACGGTAGGGGAACTTATTGAAGTGTGTAATGCGATTGACACCAGGGCGAATCCCAGACTTGCAGAACTTGATAAATACCGCAAGCGCCTGATGGCATCCATTGGCGGGTGGTTGCGTGCGATGACTGTTTCGTCCAACGGCGCAAAAATCAAAGCCATTGCTTGTCGTGCCTCCGGAAAGAGTGATTTTAATGATATCCCATTGGAACAGTTACGCAGTCTTTATGCGGCTTTCAACAAGAAACAAAAGGATTTGGCGATGGTTGAAAATATAACAATAGAAGAATTAAACAAACTAACATTAATGAATTAATTATGGCAAGAGAAAAGAAGGTGGTACACTCCGGTGTATCGACGGAACAAATGGAAACGGCTTTTGGCGAATATGCCTCTGCTGACGCTAAGTTGGCGAAAATAAACGCTACGATCGACGTCCAGATGACTGCTATTCGCGAAAAGTATGCAGATGACATCAGCAGGTTGAACGAAACAAAAGAAAAGTCATTTGATGTGATGCAGGCTTTTGCGGTGGAAAACAAAGATGAATTGTTTGCCAAAAAGAAAAGCATGGAGAGCGTACATGGTACGATCGGGTTTCGTACAGGAACTCCCAAATTGAAAACCTTGAAAGGATTTACATGGGGAGCGGCTACTAATCTGCTGAAGGAGTTCCTTCCCGCTTACGTGCGGATCAGCGAGGAGCCAAACAAAGACAGGTTGCTGTCCGATCGCGGGGACGAAGAAGTTTCGGCTTTGTTTCCAAAAGTGGGGATTTCGGTCGTACAGGATGAAACGTTTTATGTGGAACCAAAAAAGGAGGCAGAATAGCTATTTGTAGATTTTATGAAGTTCAAGATAAAATATAACAAGGGCTTTATGATGTTTAGAATTCGGTACACGGAATTGTACGGCATGGGGCTTGCTACGTTTGAGGTGCATTTATTTCGCTGGGCAGCGGGTGTGATGTTTAAGAAAGATGTTAAGGCGACAAGCAGGCATGCCATCGATATATACGATGATGAGATGTGATATGATTACCGAATTCTCAAAAGCAGTATGCGTCCCGGAGCGGGATATTCTTGGTCGTAAGAGAGGAAGGGTGTCTGACATTCGGGAAGTATACTGGCTTTTACTTCGTGAAAACGGGCTTTATTATCATGAAATCGGAAGGTTATGCGACCGCACTCATGCAACAATATTGTCCGGAGTGAGAAGGGTTAGAAATCTTATCGAATCGGGCGACAGTGAAATTACACGAATTTATGAACTCACAAAACACATTAAGCGATGATTATTGCTGTTGATTTTGACGGAACTTTACATACAGGAGAATGGCCCGGCATAGGCGATCCTGCTCCGTATGCGATAGAAGCGATGCAACGTCTGAAAGCAGACGGTCATACTTTGATAATCTGGACTTGCAGGGAGATTCCATATCAAGCCTATATGATGGATTGGTTAGAAGAACACAAAATCCCATTCGATGAGATTAACGAAAATGTTGGATGGGAAGTTTATGGATATAATGCGCGAAAAATAGCCGCCGATGTTTATATCGACGACCGTAACTTGGGTGGTCTTCCGCATTGGAGGGTAATTTATGATATTGTTAGCGGAAAAGTTAAGCCGCATTGGATATATAAGTTTTTGAAATAAAACAGTTATGAAAACTAAGGTTGCAGACAAATGGGATATGTTTGACAAAATGTTTATCAGGAAGAATTATCCGGTAATGACATTGGTCGAACTGTTAAATGCAATTAACGAAATACGTCCAACTTCTCAACAGGTTGGGCTTTCCGGATTGCGTTTCCAGTGTAAGCGTATGGGTCTGAGTAAAGGAATTCAAATACGATGGTCGAAAAAAGATATTACTTTTTTGCTTTCTAACTATCAAAAAATAGGCAACGTAGAATTAGCAAAAATTCTCAGCAAAAACAACCGGTCTTTCCGTGTTATTGAAGGGAGAAGAATATATCGTCAGTTTACTAAAAAACACGTTGAAAAGAAAATGAAATTATTAGGTTTGCACAGGACATCTGAACAAATATTAAAAATAAAAAAACGAAACCTTATCACTACCAATTTCAGAGTCCAAACATCAGAATGTAACTTTTGGACACAGGGCATAAGAAAAGCACACGAAGAAGAAACAGTACTGATACGGGACGGAAAACGGTTTGTGAAAATAAACGGAAAATTCATACCCTATACGCGCTGGTTTTACCATAATTTTATACAACCGATTCCTGATGGATGGATAGTATATCACTTGGATTGTGATGTATTGAATGATGACCCGGACAATCTTGCGTGTAAACAGAGAAGCGCCACTTGGTCATTGAGTCGCTACCGAAACGCTTTGGTTTTACTTGAAGATAGAGAGAAGAAGATAATGAAGAAATTACCTCGAATGAATTACGACAAACAGAGGGATGAAATTCGCCGGATGCACGCGGACTTGAATCGTATTAGGAATATACAGACAAAAATAAATAAAAAATTGAATATATCATGGCAAAAGGAAGAAGTAAAGATTTGATACGGCGGCGGAACGTGAAACTGCTCCGGCGTTACTACGAATTGACGGAAATTGAGCGCTTGCGTTTTGACGATACAACGAAAAAACTTTCGGAGGAGGAGTTTTTTATCTCAGAGTCGGTCGTGACGGATATTATTCGCAATTTTTACAGAAAGGAAGATTTTGAGGAAAAACATGAAAACAGATAAATTGACATTAGAGGTTATAGTTAATGGTTTTATCATCCTCAAAGAAAAGATGATTGTACTTAAAAATATGTTCCATAATGTTTAATTTTTAGTTATGCACCGGCAAAGTTAAACATTTTATCCTGCCGGTGATTCGGTTTGCCGGCAGGAACCAAGTAGCGCTCTTTGACATTTTGATTACCAATTTTTATCTTCAAAATGTAGTTTTTATCAATGAAAAAAGGATACAACTATTTAAAAACAAAAGCTAATTGCTTTCCTTGAATATAATTATTACTTCTTTTTGCCCCAAAAGATGAAACTATTTTGCATCCTTTTAGGCTTAGAAAATTTTCATTATTTGCCTTTTTAAGAAAAAAAGAAGCAAGCATTTCAGGGTTTTTCTCTCCATTTGAGGCAACAATCAATATTCCGCCGTCGGTAATAACGGCATCGGTTACATAGGAATATTCCTTTATTTCCTGAATTAACTCTTTTCCATTATAACTATTTCTTACTTCATCCCATTTTTTACTTGAGGATGTGCATGAGAATTGCGCTGAGATTACCAAAATAACAAAGATAAATATTACTTTTTTCATATTATATGATTTATAAATTTGTTACAAAAATAAAAAAATAACTTGATAATTAAAAAAATGTATGTAATTTTGTCACCGAAACATCTATTCAGGAGTAATCTTGAATTAAAAATTTGACAAATAAGGCTTCCTACGGGTTGCATTTCCGAAAGGTGTGCGTTCTATTCTTGAATAGATGTTTCACCCCTAAGGGAAGCCTGCATACATTCATTAAAAGAAACAATAACATGGATGCAAGAAACAAATCGAACGCTATGAGCGTTCCAAAGGTATTTACCTTCAATCCGAGTAATCAACCTATTCAGGTTGTAGTAATTAATGGCGAGCCTTACTTTGTCGCCAAAGATGTTTGTGATTGCCTTGATATAGGCAATATAACTGACGTGATGAGTCGTCTTGAAGATGACGAAAAGCTGACTTCGATAGTATCGAAGTCGGGTCAAAACAGAAAAGTTTGGATCGTTAATGAGAGTGGCTTGTACAATCTCATTTTTCAAAGTCGGAAACCGGAGGCGAAAATCTTCCGAAAGTGGGTGACAGGCGAGGTTCTTCCAACACTTCGTAAAACCGGAAATTATAAGGTTGAAAGGCGCTCCTCGCCGCGCCAATCAGAATTCGTAGATTTGCGGCATATTCCCTATGTATATCGCGAATTTGAAAAGACACAGGTACGCGTAGTAAATTTTCAGGACATTAACTGGTTTAGCATCAACGATATCTTTCGTTGTATCGGCGCTTGTACCGATGCCTCTCAAACCGCTAAGGACATCAACGTTGTTACTCCGGGAAATGCTATTAAAATTTTTATCTATGGCAACACGCACCCTGCATGGTTCACTACTCTGACAGGCGCACAGTTGATAATTTCCGGAAGTCGGAAATTGAAAAACAACAAACAGCAGATAAATCAAATTCAAATTATGATAGAAGGAGTTTGATATGGTACGCTTTGAAGATAACAAATTGGTGATTGAATTGAAAGCGGAAACTACCCAGGACGCACTTGATAAATGGGTTATGCTTCATTCTGCGTTTTGCGATTTGATAAGGAATGTGAATGACGAGAATATTTGTGAAAACTTTCACAATGTTACCGATTTTCTTGAAGAGTTGATGCCCGACTGGGAAGATGCTAAAAAGATGATTGTATAAACTTGAAGAAAAGGCGGTTGTTCGACCGCCTTTTCCATTTTAAACAAGGTCGTTTACCATGCAGGTATATACCGTTTCATATACCTTGATGGCATGAGGCCGGCTGTAGTTCCGGGTAGTTTTGCGGACGAGCGCACTGGAATCGCCGGAGCGGAAGCCCTGCAAAACATGATGAATAGACCTCGCAAACTGCATTCGCTCGATTGCCTTTTCTTCCGTTCCGCTGCCGAGATGGGTGTCGTCGTAGCAGTCCATCGCCAGGCGAATTGTAAGCGTACAGTTTCCGCGCTGTGACCCGCCGCCGAGGTTTGTCCAATCAACCTCCGGAGCCGAAATCAGCACACAGGGGAAAGTTACCGGATATTGGTCTTCTTCCGTTTCGATTGCCTCTAATTGACCGTAGTCTTCATCAATCAGGCTCAATCCCTGAATTTTTTCTGCAATCTGTTTTTGAATGTCGTTGAATAGAGTTTCCATATAAATTGAAAGTTGAAAATTGAAAATTATAGATTCCATATTTTTTCGAGTTCGGCATCGAGTTTGTTATTTATCTTTTCTGTCAGTTCGCTGCCTTCGCCTATGAATTGGCGTTTGGGCATTACGTACCGGATATTCAGTTTTGTCTTTTTTGTAAGCGCCAGGGCTCGCCATCGGGCTGCATCTTCCGGGATGGTTGTGTTCTTGTTTGGATTTTGTCCGTTCAAAGCAGCGTAGTATTTTGCCCATGCAAATTTTTTCATCTTTGCGGTTACGGTTGGGTGTACGTTTACCTGCCCGCCTTCGTTATGGATGCCGGCATATTCCACAGGGTTGTATACTTTAACGGAACCATCTCCAGGAACATAATAAATACTGCTCATTAAATGATTGCGGCCGGACGTGAGTGTTTTTCGATTACTTTCAGCCCCTTTCCCCATGCCGATCCGTTTTGCCGGTTGCCAGCGATGCAATCCACCATTGACAAATCCGCTTTTCTGAAAGTTTTCTTTGAAGTGCGATACTGCCATTTGTCCGGCAATGACGGGCATTCGCCGGCGAATCAATTCCTCCTGTTCTTTGGCTTTTGTTTGAATATATCGCGAAAAATCTTTCAATGTCATAAAAATATCGTTTAATTGTTGTTTAATTGAAATTTAGTTTCTAACTTTGCAGCATTAAAGCCGTGAGATATACAGGCAACGGTGTTAGTTGACATCAACGCGGGTATCTTACGGTTTTTTTGTGAACGCATACAATTTTTCTTCTCCATGTACAGTTTCCTCTAATTTAATATAATACATCTGACCCCTGTATTTGAATTTATATACATTGTATTGTTTTACGCCTCGTTTCGTTTTTTTGGCAATATTGGCAACATCTGCCGGATTGGTTATATCCTTACCTTCCCCTAATGGACTTACCCTTACAAATTTCAGTTGGTCTATTTTGCCCGGTAAAGACATAGCGGCTTCAATTTCGTTGGCAGATACAGAATGATAAACCAAAGCCCTTAATCCTTTTTTGGAATCATAGAAAATTCCTGTCTGTAAGTTAGGTGCGCTTATTTGTTGGTTCGTATATGTTTGTTTAAAAAATTCAAGTGCTTTTTGCTTGGCTTCATGAAATGCTTTTGTTTTACTTTCTTCAAACTGTTTTTCTACAAATCTATCAACTGCTTTCTTAGCCCCCTTGTGTGCATTTTCGATGTACGGATGCGTATCGCTAAATAGTTGAGCATCCTGTCCCGGATTATTGTCAAGTCCTTTGTCCGGCTCCGGCTGGTTATCTTCGTCGATGACGTGTTTTCCTTTTACCGGATCGTCGGTTGCCTCCAGCGAACACTTACAATTCCAACGGTCTCCGGGACGATGTTCGTTCCAAAACGGATGATCTTGCGGGAGTGTTAATTTAGATTCCCAGTATAAACTGTGCACCTTATCGGGTTTCACGCTCGTTGTAGGCATCCACCGGAGGTTGGGAAGAATGTCCTTTACTTCTTCAAACTGTCGCCAGTCTGCTGCCCTGTGTGCACGTAGAACAGCGGTATCATATTCCGTCCGGAGCCAGCGTTTCACGCTGTGTCCTGTGATTGGAGCAACATCTGCCGCAAAGCGTTCAAAGGGCTTTAATTTGCCTTTATCGTCAAGCAAGCGGGCTGCTATATCATTTTGCAAACGATGTACGCGGAAAGCCGAAAAAACTGCGTTATTATAGCGCAATTCCTGATAGAAGTTAAAGTCCGGGTCGGTGTAGGTTTTCACTCCAAACCCCTCGTCTGTTGCCTTATTAAAAATGTTCCAGGTTTCGTTAAAAATTTCCTCATCAATTTCAGTTACAGGATTGAACTTTTTTTCATAAATACGACGAACAGCCGCTTTAAGCGTTTCTTCATTAAATACGAACGACTGATTGACCGCGTTTTCAAAGAGATGAGAATCGTAATACAGATTGTTCATTACCACCCTAAAGCCCGGTCGTGCCGGGCTTGGGCGAAAAAACCTGAAAGCCGGTTGATAAAGTTTTTCTTTTCCGTGGGGGGAACCCCTTCCGGTTCATCCTCCGGTTCCGGAATCACATCCTGTTCTTGCAGCCTGATCAGTTCGTCGTAATTTTTCGGTTTTTCGATGCCGAACTTTTCGTAGAGGTAATCGTGTGAAATCGGTAAACCCATTATGTGAAGTTTTTCAACGATTTCTATTTTTTGCTTTGCGTCAATTTCCTCCGGCTCGACAAATTCAAAAGTACCGCCTTTTGTATTGAAACCCATGGCGGAAAATATATCCGTCATATCATAATTGAGGATATTGAGAATAAATTTCCGGTCTGCCATATTAATCAGGCGCTCGCCCTGTTTTTGGATAGTTCCAAGCGCCTGCGTTCCGGTGTCGGAGGCCTCGGTTGTGAGGGTGTTCCCCAGAAACAGTTTGGAAACTTCGGCGTTGCAACGTTCCGCGAACCGCTCATACAGTTCGGCGCTTCCGTTTTTACTGTTGCTTTCTACAAATTCAAGATTACTTCCTTCGGGAAGTATATAAACCGCCGCTCCTCCCTCGTTAAAAGCATCACTGAGGACACGCCGGCGGGCTTCCTCGTCGTTTCCATCGTAGGTATATTTACGAATGGGCATACCGAATATTTCTGAAAACTGCGCCCAGTCAGCCATTGTATTGCGTTTATAAATCACATACGGAGCAGCCTGCGCCAACATTCCCAAGTCGTCCGGACCGCCGATAAATGCCAGGTCATCAAAACTGTCCCAACTCTCTCCGGTTATATCTGTTTGCCGGTGCATTATCAAACGCTTGACCGGATCGACGTGTTTTCGCGGTATCAGATTGTAATTCAACCACTGCCCATCCATAAAAAACTGCATGAGTGAAAATCCCCATATTTGAGCGTCCCAAACGTCGGACAGGAAACGGAAAAACCAGGGCGATTTCAGTTGTTCGTTAATCGTGTCATCGGGAACGCCGTTTCTGCTAAACTCGACAGGCGTAAACTGAATGGCGCTTTTGCGCTTACCAACGACTGCCGCAAGGTGTGCATCCATCAGGATTTCGCTGTACAGGTCATACAGTTTTACCCGGCGCGAATAGTCCACATTTTCCGCATTTCGAATGGCGCTCATATAAGTTGCCATGTCTATATAGAAACGCTGGGGCTGAGTCAGTATAATGGTACGCGCTCCGTTTTGTCCGGGACGGGGCATATTGCCTCCGACTGTGATTCGATTTTGTTCTCTCTTTGCCATATTTTTTTTAAAAAGTTACGTGTTAATAATGATTAGTGCGTTTACGATTACCGGTTGTTAACCATGGAGAATTTGCTGCCAGGGTATCGGGCGGCAACAGTGGAGCTCCGTCGATTGTCGCCCTTCCGGCATTAACTTCTTTAAGCCATGCGACCGCCCGATCATACCGGTCTTTGGTGGTTTGGGATATCTTTTGCGGGTTGTGAACGCAAAAAATATTGTAAACAGTTATATCCAGCGCCATCATCAAGATAAGGCTGTTACGATCGTTTCCTGTTTCCGAAAAAATCCGGTCGCAATCGTAGCGGTTATTCAGATAACTGCGCATCAGGGCGATGGACTGATCTTCCAAAACTTCGATAATTGCTTCGTCCTGCCGAACGAGTGCGTCCAAAATTTCGCGATGTATCCGGGCGTCATAGTCCGGTATTGTTATAAAAGCGCTCATAATTACATTCTGTGTTTATTTTGTTTTCTAAAAATTTGTCTGTCTATTGTTGATATGGGCTGCAATTCCCTTTGCTTACGGTCAAGTATCCGGTTACCGCCCTCAATGCAGTCGGGTCCGTCTGCCGCATACGGAAGTGTCATTTCAAAGAGTTTGAACTGATCAACCAGTTCTTTCATGTGGGAATTATCTTTTTCATTCTCGTTAAAAACAAGCAAACCGTCCCTGTCTAAGGGTTCAAGATTTGCTTCTATCCGGACGGCTTTGTCTGTTTTCTTTTCTTCGTCTCCTTTGATATTCAGTACAATATTGTGCTGCTTTTGCGCTTTGGCAACCAATGGCTTAAAAACCTGCTTGAAAAATGGATCCTGCAACTTATTATTTTCCATATAACAGTAAACAGGAACGCGGGAAGCCACCCATTCTAAGAGTTGGACATACCATTCTATGAAGGTCGCATTTAGTTCCCGTCCGATAAAGCCTTTGATTATGTAGAGTTTTCCCTCTCTTTTGCCTGTGAGCCAAACGGATTTCGTACTGCTCTTTTTCGACTTGCTTTCCCCCGGCGCCGGATCGCCATAGATAACTAAAAATTTGAATTTAGAAAGGGCGGGTATCTTACCGAAGGTGCAGTTTTTGAAAATTTTTCCTTCGCTGACCGGATTGTTGTAATATTCTGTTTGCTGTGCCTGTGTGCTGATTTTTGACAGTGTTGCGCTCAGCATTTCTTCCGTATTCTTTTCGGGCCAGGTTGAATTTCCGTTTTTATCCCGGATGTTAACAATATCCCAGTGGTTTGCCATTGCTCCGGCGCGGGTTATGCAGCAATCCTTTGCAATGATATTTCCGCAAAAAACTATCAGTGTTTCAATTTGCGGGTCACGTGTTCCGTACAGTGCTTTTTCCCACCATTCCCAGTTCTTTTTAATGGTTTCCGGATTACGGCAGGCTTCGTCTGTATCAAAATCATCGACTAAAAGAACGTCGGGCCGGACGGCTTCATTGCGACTACCACGCGGGGCGTTACCTGCGCCGACACCAAGAAACGAAACGCCCTTTTTGGTTATAAAATTATCTTCTTTCCATGTAATTCCCTCCTGTGTACCGTAGTATTGCCGGATTCGTCCGTTTGATTCAAGATTTATTTTATAGGGTTTAAGCAGCCGGACGGCAGCGTCCTGGGTAGCGGATGCAAGAATAATGTTTCTCTTCTTTCCGGTTAAAACAAGAAACAAAACGACAAACATCACGATTGTACTTTTTGCCAGACTTCGCGCCCACGACAATACCTCATACCATTCTCCGTAAGTAATCAGTCGGAAAATAGCGGCTGTTTGAAATGCGGCAAATTCATAGGTGCAGTAAGAGGGGAAAAAGAATTTTATCCATTTGAGCGGATTTTTTTCCAAGGCGAGACGATGTTTTTCTATATCTGCCGCCGACATGGAAGCGTCTTCCGGAGTGGAACGCAGGATATTTTCCTTATATTCCTCCCAAAACCGAATTGAATCTCTGTCTTTCTGTGTCATTTGATTGAATCTTTTTGAAAGGCGTCATACAATACTATTATTTCTTTTGCCTTGTCTAAATCGACTCGGCGAATCCACTCTATAAATCGGTGTCCTACATCAATAATATCAGCAATGCCGATATCGGTTTCCATTTTCTTGATGGCTGCCGACAGTTTCCCGATAATATCCGCCTCTTTTGTATCGGCGAAACGCTCGCCCTCTTTCCGGGCGTTGATGGCTTTATTGATTTCTGCTATCTGACGGTACAGATTTTTTAACTGTTCCTCGCGGGTAAGGGTAATTCCAACCCTGTACTGCTCCCAGTTTTCCCTTTTTACCCACTTGCTTACCGACACTTTGCTGACACCAACCTTTTCCGCGATTTCCACCTGTGTGAGATTTTCTTTCAGGTAGAGCGTTTTTGCCCATTCTTTCTTTTGTTTAATCGTTAAATCTCCCATACAAATCTATTTTTTATGCAAAATTCAGGCTTTTGAACGGGGTTTGCAAAACGAATTTTTATGACACGGCTATTTTTGGGTATCATACCTCTTTTTTGAGGGTATGATAAAAATTCAATTTGCAATGAATAAAAATAACCCTGAATTTTGCAGTTGAATTGATTTTAAGTGTATAATATGAAGAAATTTTTCAATACTGTAATTTCCGGCGATGACAAGGCTTTCATTTATATCTATGGGGATATTGACGATTACCGCGGCAAAGTAGAGGATATTGTTTCGGAACTGAGAGTAATTGAGCAGAAATTCGGTAAAATTGAAATCCGGATTAACAGCCGTGGCGGAGAAGTATTTTCCGGAATTGCCATTATCAATGCCCTGAAAAGCAGTTCTGCCGATATCTCTATCTATATCGACGGAATTGCCGCTTCAATGGCATCGGTTATTGCCTTGTGTGGAAAACCGCTTTACATGAGCCAATATTCAAGGCTTATGCTGCACAGCATCAAAGTTGGCGTATATGGCGACAAAGAAGACCTGCGGGTCACTATTGATGAAATAGAGGCGCTTGAAAATACTCTTTGCGAACTGGTAGCCTCAAAAATGAAAAAAACTCCGGAAGAAATCAAAGCGGCTTATTTTGACGGCAAGGACCACTGGTTCTCAGCGCCCGAAGCCCTGTCGCTTGGGCTGATAAATGGCATCTACGACGTGGATCCGGTGCCGGAAGATTCCACCACAGAGCAGATTTATAAAATATTCAATAACCGCCTCAGTGAGGCACAAACAAAAAATAAAATGAATTTAGACGAAATCAAAAAACGGCCTTCGTTTGTCAATGCGACTACCGATGCGGATGTTTTCCGGATTATTGATAATCTGGAAACCGAAGCGGGAAAAGTGCAGGGACTGACCGGGCAGGTTACCGCCTTGCAGGAAAAGGTAACAACTTTTGAAAACAGGGAGGCTGCTGCTGTCGAGGCGGAGAGAACCGCCCTGTTAGACGCTGCTGTTAGGGACGGGCGCATCAAACAGCCGCAAATGGCGAATTTTGAAGCGCTGCTCAAAGCCGACTTTGAAAACGGGAAGGCTGTATTGGAATCGCTTCCGAAGAAAAAAATGGCAGTAAACTATTTGGACGGCGACGCCGGAGAAAATCAGGGAGCCTGGGAAAAGAGACAGGAAGAAATTAAAAACCAATTAAAAAAATAACTTATGGCAGTATTAGGATTAAGCACTACAAAGTACTCAGGAGAAGTCCTGGAGCAAATATTAACCCTGTCGGCAACCAGCAATGAACTGGTGGAAAAAGGGTTAATTATGGTTATTCCAGGCGTTCATAAAGCTATGTCTATCCCGCGAATCAAATCCGGGAAGATGTTGCAAAAACGGAAGGAAGACCCGCAAAGCGAAAATTCCAAAGGCGACCTCAAATACAGCGAAAAACTGTTGGAGCCGAAGGATATGATGGCGTATATGGAGTTCAATCCACGCGCATTTGAATATATTTGGCGACCTTTTCAGCCAAAAGGCGACCTGCTGTTCGGCGAACTTCCTCCGCACGTACAGTCCACCATATTGGGCGAGGTTCTCAAACAGGTTACCAGCGAACTTGGATGGCTTTATATCAATGGCGTGTATGAAGATGGAACCAACGACGAACTGTTGTTAAATGGTATCCTGACCCAGGCTGCAAAAGATGCGGATGTAGTCAAGGTAGAGACCTCCGAAACAACGATGATTGGACGTTTAAAAGAGTTACGTTCCGGCATTTCGGTCACATTGCGCAGAAATCCGAATCTGCGTATTCTGATGAGCGTAAATGATTTTGATACGTATGATGATGAATTGACTAAGCGCGATTCTAAAAACGCCGACGAAACCGAAGTAAACAAGCAGCGTTACAAAGGCATCCAAATCGAAGTTCTTTCCGACTGGCCTGACGGCTTGATTGTTGCGACGCCCTGTTCTTCCGGGTTAGGCGGAAACTTTTTTGCTGCAGTTAACCTGCAGGATGATGAAAATGTGATACAGGTTGACAAAACAAGACCTGCAAGCGAACTGTATTTCGTCAAGATGTTGATGAAGGCAGACACGCAAATCGCATTCGGAGAAGAATTTGTCGCTTTGGACTGGCGTGAAGACGGCGATTTTGTTCCCGAAGAAGACGAAGAAGGTTAATCATTTAAGACAATACAATCATGGCAAAGAAAAAAGAAGCACAGGTTGAAATCGTCGTTTTAAAACGATTCAGAGATAAAAACAACCACAAAACGCATTACGAAGTTGGAAGCAAGTTGAAATTTGACGAATCCCGTGCAAACGATGTTGTTGAACGTGGGCTTGCTGAGTTGTATATTCCGGAAGAAGTCAAACTAAATATTGATGGCGATGGACAGCAGGGAAAGTCAGAACCGAAATGAGAGCCGCTCTCAAACATTTAGTCATTCATTGCACGGCAACGCCGCAAGGCAGGGAGGTAACTTCCGAACAAATCCGGGCGTGGCACACTGGTCCGGTATCACAGGGAGGCCGCGGATGGAATCAGGTCGGGTACACCGATATGATTCATCTCGACGGTACTATTGAGCGATTAGTTGAAAACAATGAAGACGAATGGGTTGATAACTGGGAGATTACCAATGGAGCAAGCGGATATAATTCCATTTCCCGGCACATTGTGTACGTTGGCGGATGCGCCGCTGACGGAAAGACTCCCAAAGACACCCGGACACAGGAACAATCAAAAGCGCTGGTAAGTTATGTCAGGGATTTTCATAAGCGTTTCCCAAACGTGAAAATCACAGGTCATAACCAATTGTCAGCAAAAGCCTGTCCTTCATTTGACGTTCAAAAATGGCTCAAATCCATAGGGATTAATCAGTAATTTTTATAAACAGGGCGTTAGCCCGCAAAACAACTATTAAAACAAAAAAAATGAAACATTTACTTTTAACTTTAGCGCTGATATTTAGCGCTCACGTGTTCTCGCAGGCGGCGTTCGATTCGGTACCGGACAATACCGCTCAGATTGTCTATCAGCAATACGAAGACAGTATCGCAGCCCAACAGCAGGCATTAAACCCGGTAAAAACGATTGACGGGATATTTGAAACCTTTTTCGCTCTGGTGGCATTCATACCGATTGCCGTCCAGTTCTTACGAAGGTTAATTATACCGAACGTTAGTGGATTATCTGTGCAGATATTCAGTTGGGCGATCGGTATCGCAATAACGATGGCAGGTTGGATATTACATTTAGGGTTTTTGAATGGATTGAGTTTTTGGTTAGCGCTATTGTATGGAGCCGGAGCTTGTTTAGCTGCGAATGGTGTGTTTGATACCGGAATAGTTACGGCAATATTCGGACTGTTCGGAAAGAAAACACCTACGTAGAAATATAGAAATTAAAGCAGGTTCAAGATGGATGCTTTCATAAGAATATTGGAATGGCTGATTCCCGCCGGCGGTATAGCCGGCGGCTTGACCTGGCTTTTAAATAAAACGCTGAGAAATCTGCGTACAACCAAAGAGATTCACGATACTTACAAAACGCTGTATGAACAAATCAGTAAAACAATATTGCAGTTACAGGATGAGGTTTCCGACCTGCATCGCGAACTTGGACGTTTTCGCCGCGCTGTCTCGAAGGCTTCTGCCTGTCGTTATTATGATAATTGCCCTGTTCAGCACGAGTTGCTGCGGGAGCAAAAGGTTGATACAAAGCCAAAGGATAGAAAACGACAGCGTACAGGTGAAAGAAATCAGGACAGTGGAATACGCTCCGGTTCCGGAGTCGAAGGCGAACCTGTCGATACCGGTTAGTATCATTGAGGAATTGCCGATGGGCGCTACCTATTCCGAGAAAAGCGGACAGGCAAGTGTCAAGGTTGTTGTTAAAAATGATACAATCTATATAGATGCGGTCTGCGACAGTCTTTTCAGACAGGTGGAGCGTTACGAAATGGAATTGAGCCGGGTATACAGCGAAAAAGAAACGGAGTTTGAAATTAAGGAAAAAAATACTGTTTTTCCGGTATTAAAATGGCTTTTAATTGGAGTTTTTTTAGGTTCTATAATTACATTAATTTTCACAATTATTAAACAAAAATAACAATGGGACAATTAGATGACGGATATATTTTTCAATTGGGGAATATCTATCACAATCAAAAACAAATCGGTTATGTAAGCGAAGAGGGATTGCAAGCCGGAGGAGATGCTCCCTCTACCACGCAGATCAGGGCTGCCCAGTTGGGTAACGCCGTTGTGAAAACGCTGGTATCTACTCCGGGAACCAACCGGTTTACATTCACGCTTATCCAGTTGCTGGGTGAGAATATGAAAGATGTATTTGGAGGAACTGTTTCGCCAAATGGCGATTATGCGGCTCCAAGGGTACAGGCGCCGATAGAGGGTCCGCTGTTGGTTGAAGCCGAAAGTGGTCATAAACTTATCGCTCGCAAGACAAGCTTAACCGCTAATTTCGCTAATTCGGTTTCGCTTTCCAACACGCTTGCTATTGCCTGTACGGTTGAAATTCTGACGCCGGAAGAAGGTGAACCTTTCAAAATTCTGGCGCCTGGTACGACGGAAGACCTTACGGACTTTTTGCCGGTTGATGGATGATGCATGCGGAAGAACTAAAGGCTTCCGGATTACTCTTAGACCTGGGCGTGTCGATACCCATTCGCCCGCTCAGGTTTTTGAATTTTAAAAGGAAGTCGCGAACGGTTGTCGTCCGGCATCCATTCGCAGGAGGACTGATCCGGATGAGTAAGCAGCGGCTTGCAATCGGTATCAGCCATGAGGAGATGAAAGACTACACAACTGATCAAAACATTGAATTTATCGCCAAACATGGAAAGGCAGTCAGCCGGATAGTATCCGGAGCAATCGTAAGAGGTTATTTCAGTTATATGCTTTTCGGAAGATTGATAGCCTGGTGGCTCCGATGGCGCGTGCATCCGGTTTTTCTTTCCGAAGCGATGTTTCAGTTGTTCGAGAATGTCGATGTGAGGTCTTTTACGAATACTATCAACTTGGCGGAGTTGATCAACTTGACGAAGCCGAGATTGAGCCACAAGGGAAAAGGGAGTTAAAGGGTCACATGGAAGGCTCTCATAGCCCTTTCGGATTTATCTGGCAAATAGCCACGCAAACAGGATGGAGTATGCACCGTATCCTGTGGCGAGTGCCATACCCAACCTTACTGCTGATGATGAGCGATGCGCCGCATTACGTCAGCGAGGAAGAGCAGAAAAAAATCAATAAACAAAAAATGAAAAAGTCGCTGGAACTGTTTCAAACAAGATTGTCAAAATAACAGAATGAAACCGGTAGAAATTGTTGTATTAATGCGGGATAAAACCCGGCAGGGGATTGAATCAGCCTCGCAGGGTGTAGACGGTTTGTCGGATGGTTACGAAGAACTGATCAGGGCTATCCGTTCCTCCGAATCCGCAATGGAGCAATCCGGACAGTCGGCTCGTCGTATGTCGTCCGATTTCGGAAGTCTTCAATCTGTTCTGGCTAAAATAGGAGGAACGGCAGCGCTCGTTGGTTTTGGAAAAGAAATTATCAAGGTAAGAAGTGAATTTCAGAATACAGAGGCGTCATTCAAAGTGTTTTTGGGATCGGCAGAAAAAGCGGCCGGTTTTATGAAAGAACTGCAATCGTATGCGTTCAATAATGTTTTTGAGTTTAAAGACCTTACACAGCAGGCGTCTCAACTGCTTGCCTATCAACACTCGCTCGCCGACGTTATTCCCATTATAGACAAACTGTCAAACATAGCCGCCGGCGCTAATGTTCCGCTGGAGCAATTGGTTGAACTGTACAACAAAGCCAAGTCGCAGGGAAAACTGTTGATGATGGATATTCAGCAGTGGCAGCGGGCAGGGGTTCCGGTCATTCAGGAATTAGCAAAACAGTTCAACACGACGGAAGACTCCATACGCGATATGGTATCGGCAGGCAAGGTTGGATTTAAGGAAATTGATTCTGTGGTAAACAACCTTACATCAACGGGCGGAATGTTTGCAGGCATGATGGAGGAAAAAATGAAAACGCTCGGCGACTCAGTCGGACTACTTCAAGATTCGCTGACCGCTATGTTCAACGAGATTGGCGAAAAATCACAGGGTTTCCTCCGGGGCGGAATACTATTAACCAATACACTTGTAGAAAACTATGAGAAAGTAGGAAAGACACTGATTTCGCTGATTGCTACTTATGGGGCTTACAGGGCGGCGGTCTTGTTAAATATTTTAGTTGAGCAGGGATGGATGACTACTCAAATGCAATTAGGGGTCGTAATGGCAAGGTTGAATAATATTATAAAAGCCCTCTATGCAACAATGTCAGCACACCCTGCAGCTATCGTAACCGCAGCGATAGTGGCGCTCGTTACAGCTGTTTGGGCACTAAGAGATAGTACAACTGCAGAAGACAAAGCGCTGAAGGAGTTAAACGCCGAAATGGATAAATACGATCAAAAGGTTAAAGAACGTAAAAGTAGGGCTGATGAACTTATTCGGCTTATAAAAGACGAAACGGAAACCGAGCAGGCAAAAATACGGGCAATAAAAGAGTTGAAAGAATTGTACCCTGCGATATTTGGAAATATGGACGTAGAAGCCATAAAATTAACTAATGAAATAGACCTGAAGAAGAAAAGGAATCAACAGGAAGAAATTTATACAAAGGAAATATATAAACAGATTATAGCTGAGTCTGAAGCAAGGAAAGCCAAGTGGCATGAAGCAGGCTTAAGAACTCCCGGTCAGCAAACAAGTTATTTTTCTGATATGATTAAGGCGGAAGAGTTACGTATTGAACAAGCTAAAAAAGCGCTCGAAGAATTGGAAAAGGTCGAAAAAGAGGCTACTGGCTCCACAGATAATCAAAAAATCACACAAAATAAATCCTATTGGGAAAATATTAAAAAAGATGCAGAAGACGCTCGAAACGCCCTTGATGTAGCCGAAAAAAATTCCGAAAAATGGATTGAATACGCCAAACAGATAGAAGAGGCACAGAAACAGATTGATATCTATTCCGACAAGAGACAAAGTTCCGGAGGTACGTCGGCAGACAAATTCCATAGAGACGCACAGGCGCAATCCGATCTTTTAACGAAAATAGCAAACAATGAAACCAAAGCAGAACTGGAACGCCATCGCTCAAGGTTAGAAAATGATCAAAAACTGTTAGATATAGAACAGGACGGATGGGATAAACGGCAAAAACAAATTGAATTAAACTATCAAAAAGAACTGCTTGCCATAGATAAGCATACTCAGGAACTTATTGAAAAGCAACAGGAGGCTGAACGCTTGCGATGGGAGATGGATGGTAAAAAAGGAGTGTTTATACCTCAAATAACAAGCGTCATACAATTGCCGGAGGAGCAAAAAAATGAACTCCTTAACATGGAAACGACACTTAACAAAACATTTGAGGCAGAAAATCAAAAATTACATGATGAATTAATAAACAGATATCAAACTTATGCCGATAAACGTTTGGAAATCGAGAAAAAATTCAATGATGATTTGGCCGCCATGCAGTCACAAAACGTTAGCGGAGAATTAGATTTTAATATTTCAGAACTTGAAAAACAAAGAAAACAAAATCTGAAAGAGATTAGCGATGCGGAATCCGCCGAACTAGTTAAGGTGACGAATTTGTTTGTCCGCTTATTTACGGATGCCTCGACGCAATCGGTTGATCAGGTAAAAAGGGTAATAGATGAAACACAGGCACTGTATGATTATTTGGCGTCGACTAAAAATGAAGACATAACCGCCAATTTTGGATTTACGGCAGAACAACTCAGGTCGTTTCAGGCAAATGCAGAACAGATGAAGTCCATACTTGATGGAATTAATGCAAAAAAAAGAGAACTGGGAGACAGAAGTCCTGTCGATGCATTTATTCACTCGCTGAAAGATGCTAAAAATTTATTTTCCAAAGGCGGAAACGACAATTTGAAATTAGGTGTTGAAAAAATCGGCGCCGCAACAAAAGACATTCTTCCGTATGTTAATCAATTAGGAAACGACCTGAGCGCCATATTTGGGGAAGATATTGGCAATCTCGTAAACGGAGCGACCGAGGCTTTAAATTCTGTAATGAACGTAGCAGAAGGCTTTGCAAAAGGCGGTGTAATAGGTGGTATTGCCGCTGTCGTTGGTGAGGTTGCAAAATTATTTACCAAAGCCGCAGAAGCAGAAAAAAGGCATCAGGAGGCATTAAAAGAAATTGCTAACGAAAAATTAGCCATGCAAAGGAAATACAACCTTTTGCTTTTAGAACAAAACCTTTTATTGAAAGAGGCAACAACTATTTTCGGCGAGAAGGAAATCACAAAAGCAGCTAATGCAATAAATGTTTATCGGGATGCCATAGCCTTGTTTGAAAAAGAGCTACAAGGAAAAAAACCGAATACGGCATTAGGTTCTATTTGGTGGCTTAAGGATTCTTATCAAAAACAATTGGACGCATACAACCAAGGTGTTGGTGCGTTAAATACAATCCAAATAAAAACGGGACATGAAAAGACCGGTCTTTTCGGATGGGGGAAAGGACGTGACGTGTACAGTTCAATTTTGGATATATACGGAAAAGATAAACTTCTCAATCCGGACGGATCGCTCAATATTGATTTTGCAAAAACCATTTTAGATACTCAAACATTAAGTGACGAAAACAGAAATCTGTTGCAGTCACTTATTGATCTTCAGGAGCAGGCTAATGAAGCGCAGGATGCATTGCGGGATTATTTAAAAGAAACATTCGGCGTATTGGGCAGTGATTTGATGGACTCTATCGTATCATCAATCAAGGACAAAGGAATTGCCGCTTGGGAGGCTTTCGGAAAAGCAGGATCAAAAGTTATTGAAAATCTTGGAAAACAATTGGCATATGAACTGTTTTTTGCCGATAAATTTGCAAAATTACAGAAGGATTTAGAGGCCATATATGGGCAGGTTGGAAAATCGCCGGAAGAAATTGCCAACGAGGCGATGCAATTAGTCGGAGATTTTTATAACGGAATCGGTGATGATATGGACGCCGCGCAGGCATTCATGGAGAACTGGCAAAGGGAGGCCGAAAAACATGGTTTTGATCTTTGGCAACCGGAAACAGTTTCCCAAACCGGCAAGTCCGGAGCGTTCACAACAATGACGCAGGACCAGGCGGGCAAATTGGAGGGGCTGTTCACTTCTCTTCAAAATCACGCTGCGAGCATTGATGACAGGGTAATTAATATAAGCGACGCTATGTACGATGCTCTTGACACCCTTACGCGCATTGCAGAAAACACCGAATATTGCAGGTTTTTAAAAGATGTTTCGGAAGATATGAAACAAATTATCAGAGACGGACTGAGGGTTAAATAATTGATATTTGAAAGTTATGACAGTACTAAACGGATTATTGTATATAAACGGTATAGATGTTTTTGACGAGTACGGAGCATTTTTGACTGAAGATTCTGCGGGTCAGAACTCGAATTACAAGGAGCTGCTTATGCCTCCAAAAACGAAACCGTATATTGCCGTCAGTTTCCGGGAGGATGATGGGGAGAAGTTGCCAAATGCGCTTCCTGATCCCGCATTCGAGCCTCGCAATGTTTCGTTATATTTTGCCATTATGGCAGATAGCCCGGAAATATTCCTTGAACAATATTTAGATTTTGTAAACCTGTTAAAATCGGGGTGGTTAAATATACAGGTACCGGAATTGGACAAGACATACAAAATGTATTACTTAGAATGCTCCGGATATGACCAGTTAACCCCAATTGACGGACAGGTTTTCGCTCGTTTCAAGTTAAAACTTCGCGAGCCGGTTCCGCAATTTTAATTTTAAATAAAAAGATATGAAATTGATTGAAATAGGAACGACTTTCTTGCTTCTATGTATTACCGTAGCAAATATTATTAATATCATGAAAAGTAATAAGCGCAGGAGAAAGGAAGATGAAGATTTTTATGGGGATATTTTTAAGTATAATAACGATTAAATAGTGTTTAAATGATGTTTTATGAAATTGATAATCAAAAATAGTGCGGGGATTCAAAGGGCGGTCGTTTCGCCTTCGGATAATTCGGTTCATACCAGGGCGGCGATGGGAGAAAATGTCCTGTCGCTTTCATTTGTTTCGTTCGAATATATCCAGTTTGATGTAAATGATTATGTCGAATTTGAGGGTGAAACATATACTCTGATGGAAATATATCATCCGACAATGAAGTCTTACCAGGAGTTGGATTACGATATGCGGTTTTTTGGTGTGGAATCGGAACTCAAACGTGCGCTTGTTTTGAAATTAGTAGATAATGAATTTGATCCGGTTTTCCCGCTTACCGCTCCGGCTATCGAACATGTCAGGGTAATTGTCGATAACATTAACCGCATACGGAATACGACTGATTGGAAGGTTGGGGAAGTCATCATAAGCGAAAACATCACTATTTCATACAACGGTACCTACTGTTATGACGCTTTGACCGAAATAGCAAATATGCTGGATACGGAATGGTGGGTTGATGGAACGACAATCAATATGACGCGATTTGAGCATGGACTGCCTGTTACGCTTGGATACAAAAACGGACTTACAAATTTGGTTCGTGAAAGCGATGAAGAAAACCTGCGATTTTTTACCCGGTTGTACCCAATTGGAAGCAGCCGCAATATCGATCGGAACGTCTATGGATTTAGCCGGCTTCAATTGCCAAACAGACAAAAATATGTTGAACAAAATTTGCAGTTCGGACTTATTGAGCATTTTGAAGAAAACACATTTTCAAACATATATCCACGCAGGGTAGGAACAATTTCATCTGCCCATAGTGAAGTCAAACCGGGGCAGGATGGAAATCCATTTACGGTATGGTATTTTAAAGATACGGAATTAACATTTAATCCAAATGACTATCTCTTACCCGGATTGGTTATGAGTGTTGTTTTTCAATCGGGCGAATTAAACGGTCGCGATTTTGAAATAGCAGATTATAATCCTGCGTCAAAAGAATTTGAAATCATTACCCAGTTCCCGGAAGGATTCGATCAGCTTCCGGGCGGACATTTGATACCTGCCGCAGGCGATCAATACATCCTGTATAACATTACAATGCCACAGGAATATTTTCCAATAGCAGAACAGGAGTTTAAAGATGCCGTTGATGCATTTATGGAACGAAACAAGTTGGATAAATCCATATATAAAGGAGATACTGACTATATAGAGGTTTTAGAAAGAAATATTCCACTTGTTGTCGGGCAGCGCATAAAATTAGAAAGCGAACACTTTTTTCCGGGTGTCGGTTACAGGATAAGCCGCATCGTATCCGTCACAAGGAAGGTTAACAATCCGTCAATTGCCACACTTGGTTTTTCGGATGTTATATCAAAGGGAAGAATCGACAACCTGGAACAAAGTGTAAACGAGGCGATGAATTTTGCCAGGGCGTCCGCCGATCTTCCGGATATAATAAAAAGTTGGGAAACTACACGTCCGACTGATTATAATCTGTTTTCTGCACTCCGGTCGATACGTGAATTTTTGTCAAAAAACAATGACGATACGGCTCGTGGGCTAATCACGTTCCTGAAAGGAATCGAGATTGGTAACTTTGAAACAGGTTTTTTAGGTTCCGGCGCCGCGGTAACTGTCGATGAGGAGGGGGTAACCACTGCAGAGGTAGATAAACTGATTGTCCGCCGGTATGCAAAATTCTTTGAATTGATTATTGAACGACTTTCTCACATAGGTGGGCAGTTAATTATTTCCCCTGCTCGAATGGAGTGTAGCCGTGTAGAAGAATTGTCCAACGCCTACCGGTGCTACTTTGAAACCGGAGAAAATGGCGAATTTATACAGGAATTTGTTACCGGAGATCAAGCGCGTTGTCAAGTTTTCACGGGCAGCACAATGAAATATTATTGGCGATTAGTAACCGGAACAGGGACTGATTATATTGAACTTTCAAAAACTGATGCCGATTCCGGATCGGATGTCCCGGAAACAGGCGACCATATCGTACAGTTGGGGAACCGAAACAATCCGGAACGACAAAATGCTCAAATACTTTCTTCCTTCGGAGAGGACGCTCCCAGTTACAAGCAATATGCCGGAATTGATTCCTATTCATTAGTTGAAAAATATATAACAGGGTTTACTTCGCGTGGAAATAAAATAACAGGACAGGTAACCATCGAATCGGGGAGTACCGGATGGCAGAACCTGACGGGGCTACCGGAAGAAATACAGGCGGCATCCGACATTCAGGTAGGCGGCGTAAACCTTTTACGAAATACCGGTTTTACCGGAGATTTTCAAACCAGACAACTTACGTCTGAAACAGAGTTGACAGCAGATACGGAAATGTTCAGCGAAAGGCTTAAATACTGGGATGGGAACGCACAGGTAAACGAAGATTCTGCAAGCGCATCGGGCTATTCATGCCATATATTTACCCAACTTTCGCAACCGTTTTTTAAGCCGGTTATTGAGAGCGAACGTTATGTCCTTTCATTCCGGGCAAAAGGAAACGTAACGGTCAATGTTGGCACATTTACAGGTATGCAGTCCATAGCCGGAAATGATTTTGAACGGCTAATTTATAAATTTGAGGCTACACAGGCAACAGGTATCGAGTTTTCAGGCGATTGTACAATTTGTGAGATACAATTGGAGCGAGGAACCGTAGCGACGACATGGTCGCCATCGCCATACGATAACCCTGCATCGACCGCAGAGTTCGAAGCGATCCGCTACTTGTCGGATGCGATCAGGGGTAAAACATCGATATTGGGCGGACTGATATTAACATCCATGATTCAGCTGGGTATTTTTCGTAATGGCGAATTAGAAAAAATCACATCGGGGATTTCGGGGATTTACAACGATGATAATGATGTGGCGTTTTGGGCAGGCGGAAGATTGGAAGATGCTATTCGTGCTGCGATGTTACCACATGAAAAAACAGGAGCAAATGCGGTAATCACTCACGGCGGTCGGGCAATCTTCAACGAGGCGGTTATACGCGGGCTTGTTTATGCTGATGGCGGGATTTTTAAGGGAAGAGTGGAGGCAGAAGAAGGTATATTCCGGGGGCGCGTTGAAGCAGAAGAAGGATTTTTCAGGGGAAAATTTGAAACTTCTGCAAGTGGAAGGAGGGTAGTGATTGATAATGAAAATGCAACAATAACTATCTATAATCAGGATGGCGATGAGGTATTGAATATTTTATTTGGTCAGGCGTCTAACCTTAAAGAGTTTGCAAGGATACAAATGAAAGTGAAAGAATCACAACCAGGTACAACAACGTTTAATACACATTTGTCGGGTTATGGAATACGGTATTTCTATGAAAATAACGGTATTGAACAAACAGTATTTCGTGTGAACTGGGGTGGCCAAATTGTATATGGTGATATGTTACCAACATCAGCGTTAGGATTAGGTATTGGACAAGTATGGCGGGATGGAGATACGTTAAAAATAAAAGTTTAATGAGGGTACTGCTTGGAGTTATTTTTATCGACCTCTATGCCTTTTACCCGCGATTCAATTTTGAATGTGTTTTTATAATTAGATTTTAAAACGTATGTGGAGTCAAATCTTATAGCATCATCACTGAAGTGAGCGCGTAAATAGTCTGAAAACAAATATATTTCGTTAATAGAGTTATTTTCGACTTTAATTTCGGGAGATTGCTTGTTTTGAGATAATTCGCCAAGCTCGGCAAGTTTTATACAAAAGCCGTCTTTGTCATAATAACCGACAACGCAATTAGGAAACGTAACAGTTTCGGAGTGATAAAAAATAAAACTGGTGTAATCCTGTGTTAAATCCGGATCTTTGGAACAGGAAAACAGGGACAGGGTAAATAATAAAAATAATAACTTTTTCATAATAAAAATGAAATTAAAAACAGAGCAAAGATATGAAAATAATTTATAACAGACTAATTCCCTTTAAGGGATTTGCAGCGATAAACCTTTTCGGAGTGATATTTGTCCGCAAGGGCGTAATCGTTACAGAACGTATTATCCAACATGAGCGGATACATACCGAGCAAATGAAAGAGCTGGGCTATTTGCTTTTTTATTTCTGGTATTTGCTTGAATGGATTATAAAACTATTCCGGTATGGACGTAACAGTTACCGGAACATCTCTTTTGAACGTGAAGCATACGCTGGGCAGGCAGAATTATTTTATATGCGGAATAGTAGAAAACGGTATTCATTTTTAAAATATCTGTAAGATGAATTTAATTACAATAAACACAAACACACCTTGGGGAAATTCGGCAGCAGATTTGAACGAGAATTTTTCCCGGACAAACATTGAGATAGAGAAATTGAAATTAGCTTCTATTGCCTTCAAGGGCTATTTCACAGACAGTACTTCGTTAACAAATGCGATTCCGATGCCTATTATCGGCGATTTCGCATGGGTAGGTACACCTTTTCCGGGCACTGTTTATAAATGTCAAACAGCAGGTACATGGATAAACACTGGCACAGCACCAGATACTCCGGCGGTAAATCTCGACAACTGGAGTCAAACAAATTGGTAAACGAATAAATAGTAAAGAATATGGCAACAATGAAATATTACAACGTGAATACGCCGCCAACAACGTCAAGTCCGGCAGGAACGTATTACGTAAGAAGAACAGATAATACCAACAGGATAGATATTTATGTAGTATCTAATGGAGCAGTGAAGAAACTTGAAAATTCGGAGGAGAGGGTTGTTCAAATTGAGCAAACAATGATTACGCAAGAAGATTTGGACAATCTTGATTTTGGTGGTGATACCGATTTTGGCGAAATGGCTCCTTTGTTAGAAAACCTGCCATTTCTTTTAGGCATCGGTAATCCTTTACATATAGAAACCGATGCACCTATACGTACCGGTTATTTTAATAATAATGGATTGGGTACTTGGGTAAACAGCGCAAGTTGGAGGACTCACCAGGATAAAGCAATAATTGTGAATAGTCCTGGCGTAAAAATTAGATTAGATATACCGGGCAAACCGGATGCTATTGTACAATTTGCGGTAATGGATATTTTTAATCAGCCAATAATTAGTGAGATTTGTAATAGTATTGTTATGCCTGAAAACGGTTATTATCTGAGAATTAATTTCTCCACCGGTGGTGGCTCATCAAGCGGGTTGACAACATTAAATGAGACACAGATAAAATCAGGTAGGATATCACCGATTTTTCCAGATGGAATTTTACAAACCAAAATACAAAATATTTCGAATAAATTAGGCCCTACAAATTCATGGTTAATTCAAAACAATCTCTATAATGGTGATTTTTTTAGCGGTTTTTATAATAATGTAGGGGCATGGCAAGCAGCTGTTAATCTAACTGTTGGGTGGCTTTCAATGCGCTTTGATTTAAGCACAACAAAGTTACCTGTAAAAAAAGGTACTTTTATTTCGTTTGAAATTCAAGGAGTAGAGAATGCAATTATAAGAATGAGGATTGAAAAACCTGATAGAACTCAAGTTACATTTAGTAATACATGGAAAGCAAATACTCCAACGCTTGTTCCGGATGATGGATTACTTGTTTTAATGTTCTACACGGGCACGATTGATTCAACAGTTAGTCAATTGACACTTCAACAGATAGAAAATACGAGAATAATAGGTGTAAACAGGGAGGGAGTGAATGAAAGGCTTGATGCGTTGGAAAATCCTGACGTAACTCCTCCTGTTTGGGTCACACCAAGAATAGTAAATAATCCTTTGCCTATTGGAAAAGACACATTGAAAGTGTTATTAATTGGAAATAGTTATTCACAAAATCTGACCAATAGATTGTCAACACTTGTGGACGCATCAAATATTGATCAAAGTAAATTAAACGTTAGTTATGCAATGATCGGCGGTGCGACATTAGCAACATGGTGGAATAGTTATGTTAACAATACTAATCATACAATAGCAAAACAAGCGGGAACTTTGAATATGCCTGTTACGTCAGGTAAGTTGTCCAACCTTTTAGCTCAAGATTGGGACGTAATTGTTTTGCAAGAATATAATCCGGCCACTGATTATGGAACTTATAATCCATATTTAACAGATTTGATGAAAGCTATAAGAACGCATTGCCTTAATCCAAGACTATCAATTGTGGCAAATGCAGTATGGTCGTGGGCTAACAGTTCAGGTTCAGATATACAATGGAGAGGAATAATTGAAGCGACTAAGCAAATGGTCATAAAGGATGGTTTAAATGTAATTATACCAAGTGGTACTGCAATCCAAAATTCGAGAAATACAAGTTTAGGATTAATTGGCAATGACCTTACTCGTGACGGCATTCATTTAATTCCCGGAATTGGTGAATATATAGCTGCCTGTGCATTATTTCAGGCGATACTTTCGCCTGTTTTTGGAGTACCTATGTTCGGAAATCCTGCAAACTACACGGTAAACGCGAATGAAATTACTATTGGCGGGGCATCTGTTACTGATGACAATAGAGAATTATGTCAAAGAGCAGCATTGCAGGCATGGATTGATCCATTTAATATAACAGAAATAATAGAATAATATATGGAAAAACAGATGACAAAAAAGGATTATTTTGCCTTTACCATTCCGTTTATATTATTTATACACCTTTCAAAAGGTATTTAATAGGAAAAAAATGGCACAGTACAGCAACTCTCTTTTGTGAATTTTTGTACCGTTCGTTTTGAAAAATTGTACTGTTCGTTTTTGCGATTATACAACGACCTGCGGCTTGACGCTGGCGGGGGTATCACAAAGGCGCGGACGAGAACAAACGATGATGTTACCCACCCGCTGTCAGTCGAGAGCACGCCCCCGCTGGCGCCAAACCACCCGTTAGGCGACGCCCATTTTTTGTATTTGCTCTTTTTTTAATTCAGTTTCAACAGCCCACTATAAAAGTACTTGACCCACTCTTTGTAGGTATCTTGTGCCGATAAACAGGTGTCAATCAAATACCCTCTCACTCGTGTAAATTCTTTCAAACCACGATAGTAAAACTGTTTGTGATTATCATCTATTATGAATGGAATTATATTATTTTTCAAGCACTCGCGAAACATAATCAAGCGACCAACTCTACCATTACCGTCCTGAAACGGGTGAATTTGCTCGAAGCGATAATGATATTCTACAATGTTTTCAAACACTATCTGGGGCATAAAATTATACCATTCATTGAGTTTATTCATATCGGTTTCTACATCTTGAGGCAAGGTGGTTTTTATTCCACCTACTTCGTTGGGAAGTTTTTTCCATTCGCCAACTTTAAACCATTCTTTCGCAGCATCGGAAGTGCTTATTTTCAGAATACTATGAAATTCTTTGATAAGTGCATTTGAGAATGGCTGCTCAATTGTATCGAGCAGATAGTCAAAAGCAACAAAGTGATTTGAAGTTTCGATAATGTCATCAACAGGCACAGCCTCTTGGTCATTGAAACCGATAGTACGAGTTTCAAAAATATAACGGGTTTGCTCTTCGGTTAATTTGCTACCCTCTATCCTGTTTGAGTTATAGGCTAAATTCACCTGTGTTTTGTGATACAAGCCGCCTTTACGCTTTGCTCTTTTTTCTTCTTTGAGATATGTCAATAAATCACTCATTTTCGTTACTTTTTATTTTGCAAAGATACTCGAATTGCCGTAATTTCTCTTTAAATCGTTGGTTTTTTCCCAATGTTCGTGTCGCGCACGGGTGTCGCCCATTTTTTATTTTATTACAGCAAATAGAGATACCTTTCCATCACATATTCATAATTTTCTTTTCCTAATAATTCCTTCTTCGCTTCACATACGACATAATCGACTGCAGACAAAAAGCCACAATATTCAACACGAGAATCAACTTTAATATCTTTCAAAAATTTATCTATAAGACATTTAAACGCGCTGAGGGTTTCTCGATAGTTATTTATATCCTGTCCGAATTTATCTGAAAATTCGATATCAAAACAAAGACTGTAAAGTTTAAACTTTTTATCCTTATATTTAGGTTTGTTCATAATATTTAAAATTCCAAGCAGGTGGCTACAAAGTTGTTTTATACCACCTCCATAGATTTTTTGTCCGTCAAAGTGGTTTATTACTTCATTTTTGAATTTGATAAAAGCATCTGCAACATCTTCTGAAAGGTATTTATATTCTGATTTATTATCATATTTGTTTTCAAATTCAATCTTCTCTTTATTAATGATTTCAAACATTTTAACTTCAAATAATTCAATTGTTTGCGTTTCTATATCTTCAATTTTTACATCAATTTGTGCGGGTCTATTAAAAACTTCCATAGAAAACTCAAACTCTCTATCGTTCACCCCTGAAAAAATATTATACGCAAACGCCTGAGAACTTTTTAAACTTCCTGCCCATCTGTGATATTTAAAGTTCTTGTCGGGAGTAGTTATGAAATTATCTTCTCGGTTTTTCAATACAAAACTATGCTTGCCGTCTGTTTGAAGTGGCATTTTCGAGCGATTAAATTTACGTTCACGCAAATAGGATATAGAACAAACATTTTTATATCCGTCAACTATAAATTTTTCAATTTCTTTTTTGTAACTCATAATACTTTTTTATTTTTTTTTATTCTTTATATTTCTAAAACTCTCAATTTTATTAAAACCTGCCGACTCTAATTTCATAATGTCGCTGCGATTATCCTCAATTTTTATATCTTTTTTTGATGATAAATAACTGTAAATATTCAAAAAAACATCTTTTGCTGATACATATCTCGGAATTTCAGTATTCCTTAAAATTGGCAGGTCAATAATTTGGTTTTTATAAAGATCACGTAGTTGTACCTTTTGTTGTATCCGATATGTTGCGTCGGATAAAAAATAATGACTACTGCGATATGGCAAAATTGCCAATATTAAATCAGGATATAAAATATCATTATCTTCTTCTCCAACTAAATGAGTTTTTATGCAAACATTCATATCATCAATTAAGTATCGCTCAACTACAAAATGATAAAAATGTCTTCCTGTTTTTAATGCAAATCGATAAAATGTTCCTATTTTTTCTTTTTTCCTGTTGCCAGAAGAATAGAATATTTCTTCTTTTTGATAATTATCCGTATCTCCTTTTATTGTGGAAAATAAGTAGTCCTTATACTTTTCAGGTTTAACATTGGTTTTTATAATAATAGCCTTTCGTCTGTCAAAAACAATCAAGTCATCAATACCATATTCACCAACAACGTAATCGTAAAAATCTTTTTTATTATCAACTATTTTCATTTTTATCCCTTTTCGTGTTTCGTTGTCTATATCTCATCCTTTATACTCATTAAACACTTATGAGCGCGTTGTAAAGCGTTTTCGTGAAATCCATAGTTTGATAAAAGTATAATTATATCAGAGGGGCTATTTTCCAACGCAATTTCCAATGTGCTTTTGCCTGTTTCATCGGTTAAAATGCCAACAGCATTTTCAATCAGTTTTTCGAGATAGAATTTGACCTTTTCAGTATCTCCTATGTACGAGGATTTTAAAAACAGTTTTTTGATACACTCGGTATAAATTTCGACTTCTCTTTCGTTGCAATACTCCGATAAAATTATTGCAATTTCCCAATTGTTTTTTTCGAGTGCTGCATCAACGGCACCTAATATTGCTTTTTCACTTACACTTTCTTCTAACAAATCCCTTACTTTTTTGATTTTTCCTTCTTTTGCGTACTGTATGAATATGTAATCTTTTGAGGATTTTTCGGGTATGTAAATACCGTCTTCGTAGCAAAGTTTTGTTTTGCTCGCGCCTTTGTGGGTATCGTTTGTTAATGCGCTGGCTAATCTTTTTTTGTCCACACCCGCGCCATATTCAAGCAAAAGTTCTAAAATTTCGGTGTTTTCTGCATTTTTTGCGGCACGCAATGCAGAAAAGGCTGTACGTCGCCAAAAACTTTCGCGATTTATTTTTTCGCCATTCTTCAAAAGCATTTTCAAAATTTCGCTATTTCCTTGTTGTGCAGCAAGTACAATAGATTTTGCACCATAATAGGTTGCAGTATTGATTTTTTCTTCGGTCAATGCTTTTTCAACTTCTTCGGCATTGCCAGTTTCTACTGCTTTAAACAATATTTCGTTTATCATATTTGTCTATGCTATATTTTACCCACTCAATGTTTTTTTTTCTATTCCTGATTGCACGCCGACAAGAGCCGACCAATAATCCCAGTAGAATTTGTCTAAAACTTCTACACTTATTCCTTCTTCACTTTCATTCCAATTTTCTTTCTCTTTTTCTATCCAATGACGTGTTTCAATTTCTCTTCTATGGAAAGCGTAGAGAAATGCCACCCATCTTCCATTATGGAAACTGTATCCTCCTCCTTGATTGATAATTTTGAGGCATAAGTCGTAGAGTAATTTGCGGTTGCGTTTTGTGTCCCATTTAAATTCAGGTAAGTATTTTTCTCCGAGAATCATAATTACATTTGCCGATATTTGTCGGGATAAGGCTTCTGCATCATTTACCAATTCGCTTCGCGATGGAGTATAATCAATAATTTTATTTATATGTCCTACATTCATAATTTTGTCGTCGAGCCATAGAAATGCCTCAATGATTTACTACAATGCAATCATTGAAGCAATTAAAATTTACGTTGTGATGCTACGTTTGAGAGAACCTGTATTTGCATCATAAAGTTCAATTCTGCCATTTGGTTTTGTAACAGTAATTATATCACCGTTAACAGTCGCACTAATAGCATTGCAGGTAGTTATTGTACGTGCCTCTGAGCCATTTGCAGCATACCCTTTTACATTCCCATTGATAATTTTACAAGCAACTATTTTAGCCATACTCTTTTTTAACGTCCGCTCCTTAAACAGACAAAAATTTACCTACTCTAAATGGTTTTCGGCTTTCCCATATATACTAATACGAAAAAGAAATTTAACCAACGAGATTTCGTCGAGGTTTTTTAACAAAAATGGGTAAAAAATTAACATATCGAAATCTTATTGTGTTTTTTTACATTATTCATGCGAATTTTTATTTATTTTTAACATTTCTCGTCTTACACTACGCTGTCTACGGGTGTTGCCTAACGACCTGCGGCTTGACGCTGGCGGGGGTATCACAAAAGTTCGGACGAGAACAAACGATGATGTTACCCGCACATTGTCAGCCGAGAACACACCTCCGCTGGCGCCAAACCGCCCGTTAGTGGCTGGCCATTTTTCTCTTTTTTATTCGATTATTGACTTGTATATTTCTTTGATTTCACTTAGGATGGTATCGTCTATTTGCCCCATCATTGTTTCTATCATATCCATTTCCAATGTTGCCATTTTATGAATACGCACAACAGATGGCAATTTAAGACCAAATTTTATCCAATCATTGAGATAAATATCGTATTTCGTGTTATAAATTTTACTTGTTATGCGGCAAACAAGTACATCGCCGTCTTCACAATCTTTGAGCACTAATGCGGGCCGCCTCTTAAAACCAATGCCGTCGGTAAAAGGAAATTTCAACAATACGATACTACCTGTTTCTGTCTTATTCATAAGCATTTTATAAATCATAAATGGAATCCGAATCGGCATATCCTTTCAAAAATTGCACTTTTGCCATTTGTCGGTATGCTTTTTCATCATACACATCGCTATCTTTTACGAAAACAACAATACGCACATTTCTGTCTTGTTCGGCAATTAATTCCTGTCGAACTTTGCGAGGTATTAATATCCTGTTGTCTCTGATTTTTGACTTAAACTCAATTGCTCTCATAGTGTCTTTATTATTATTGTACAAATTTACAGATTTCTTTATTTTTTACCAAATTTCTACGTTACATTTTTTACTATACTGTCAAGTTGAGTGAAACAGAAGTCCTTCGAATATTAGCAAAATTGTCAAAATGAACTAAGCCAAAGTCTCCTGAAAGTGGCAAGCATTTTATTAAAAATCTGCCTATACATTTTCCTCTATTACGTTGTACTGTTCGCAAACTATTGAAACTATCGAAACATAATCCTTGCCTTGTTTTTCCATTTTTTGACGTAAGGTGTCAATGTCTTTCTTCGATATT
>Ga0082212_10000724_pt1 | contig 48092 bp, 34 predicted proteins | sample TergutNt197P3_FD_71548 | JGI IMG/M metagenome (GOLD analysis project Ga0082212, IMG submission 71548) | Neocapritermes taracua P3 segment gut microbial communities from Petit-Saut dam, French Guiana - Nt197 P3 | ecosystem: Host-associated > Arthropoda: Insects > Digestive system > Gut ... | reverse complement strand
GTTGAACCGGGGCCGTTTATCGTTGTCAGCGGTCACGACCTGCTCGACTTGAAACTTCTGCTGCAACAAAGCGAAAATAAGGGTGTAAACATCTACACGCACGGCGAAATGCTTCCCGCTCATGCTTATCCCGAACTTAAAAAGTACGGGCATCTCAAGGGCAACTTCGGTACAGCGTGGCAAAATCAGCAGAAAGAATTTGCCGGGGCGCCCGGCGCTTTTCTGTTTACGACAAATTGCATTATGCCGCCCGAAGAAAGTTACGTCGACCGCGTGTTCACGACTTCCGCCGTCGGCTATCCGGGGCTTGTCCATATCGGCGAGGACAAAGACTTCACGCCAGTTATCAACAAAGCAATCTCGCTCGGCGGCTACAAGGAATCGCAAGGCGGCGGAACGTTCACGACGGGCTTCGGTCATAACGCCGTACTATCTGTAGCGGACAAAGTTATCGACGCAGTGAAGTCAGGCGCAATTAAGCGTTTCTTCCTCGTCGGCGGCTGCGACGGCGCAAAGCCGGGGCGTAATTACTACACCGATTTCGTAAAGCAGACGCCGCCCGACACAGTGATACTTACGCTTGCTTGCGGTAAGTACCGGTTTAACGATTTGGACATCGGAAGCATCGGTGGTTTACCTCGCATTATGGACATGGGGCAATGCAACGATGCGTATAGTGCAGTCAAGGTTGCGCTCGCGCTTGCCGACGCTTTCAACTGCGATGTGAACGGTTTGCCGCTGACGCTCGTATTGTCGTGGTACGAACAGAAAGCGGTCGTGATTCTGCTGTCGCTATTGCATCTCGGAATAAAGAATATCCGGCTCGGCCCAACGCTCCCCGCGTTCTTATCGCCAAACGTGTTGAAATATCTTGCAGAGAACTTCAATATCGCTCCGACGACCACGCCGGAAGCTGACTTAAGAGCAATGCTGGAGTGATAACGATATGGCAAAAATAGAAGGTTTCCGGATCCGAAATTTCAAATTTTCACTTCGAGCAATGGGGGGCTGTAACAAAAGCTGGCGGCTACAAGCCGTCCCTACAATATATTGTGTACACAATGCCGAACAACCACTATATATTGTGGTTTGGGACGGTCAATATATTACTTTTGTTACAGCCCCTTCTTTTTTTGTGCTAAAATCTACCGGTATGCATATTGTGTTTCATTGTTTATAAATTGAATATTCTGTTTCAGACGACCGTAGGGAACGAAGTCCTCGGCGGGATAGCGATAATAACTTTGAATTGCTGAAATAACATCCATCGCGCTCATTCTTGTGCCCTATAGGGTAAGAGGGGCGCGCCAATAAATTTAATTTTGAAAAATATTTCGGAGGTTTTTTGATGAAAACAGTTGAGGGAAAACTCATAGGCGCCGGATTGAGAATTGGGATTGTGATATCCAGATTTAACGAGCTTATCAGCGGAAAATTGCTTGAAGGAGCAAAAGACGCGTTGCTTCGCCACGATGTCCCGCACACGGGCATTGATGTTTTCTGGGTACCGGGAGCGTGGGAAATACCGCTCGCAGTAAAGGAGCTTGCTCTCATAGCTCACTATGACGCAATTATTGCCCTCGGCGCGGTCATCAGAGGCGATACGCCTCATTTCGATTACGTATGCGCCGAATCTGCAAAAGGGATTGCCCATGTCGCTATGGAGCAGCGCATTCCGGTCGTAAACGGAATATTGACATGCGATAGCCTTGAACAGGCGCTTTTAAGAGCGGGCAGCAAAGCGGGCAATAAAGGCGCCGACGCCGCAGTTGCAGCTATCGAAATGGCCAATTTAATGAACAATATTCGCCTTGCAGCGAACAGCAACAGCGGAAGGACGAGCGCGGAATGTTAGATATTAAATGGATGCGTTCCAACCCTGAAGAGGTCAGGGATATCCTCGCTAAACGCAATTATGCTTTTGACCTTGACGCGCTCATTGCGCTCGATAACGAACGCCGCGCGTTGATTTCGGAGACGGAGGAGCTTAAGGCGCGCCGTAACGAGGGCTCGAAACAGGTCGGAATTGCTAAACAAAAAGGGCAGGACGCGTCCGGCCTTATGGACGAAATACGCAGGATAGGGGAGCGCTCAAAAGAGATAGACGCCCTTATTTCAGAAATCGATATAAAGATTGAAAATATGGCCCTTAACGTGCCTAATCGGCTTCATGAATCTGTTCCTGTGGGAAAAGACGAGGACGATAATTTGGAGGTTTCGAGATGGGGGACTCCAAGGGAATTCGAATTTGAACCGAAGGATCACGCCGACCTTGGGGCAGCGCTTGGAGTAATGGATTTTGAGCGCGGGACGATGCTTGCCGAAAGCCGTTTTACGGTGCTTCGCGGGCTGGGTTCTCGTATGGAACGGGCGCTTGTGAATTTTATGCTTGACCTCCACACATCCGAACATGGCTACACAGAAATTTTGCCGCCGTTCATGGTGAAGAGCGATATGCTGCGCGGCACCGGCAATTTGCCAAAATTCGCGGATGATCTCTATAAATGCGAAAACGACGACCTGTGGCTCATTCCCACGGCGGAGGTTCCGCTTACAAACCTTCATCATGGGGAGATACTTGAAGAAAAAGACCTTCCAAAATATTACACGGCATATACTCCGTGTTTCAGACGCGAGGCGGGAAGCTACGGGAAGGATACGAAAGGCATGCTTCGTCAGCACCAATTCGACAAAGTGGAGCTTGTGAAGATTTGCACCCCGGAAACCAGCTATGACGAGCATGAAAAACTCACGAGCGACGCTGAGAAAGTCTTGCAGCTTCTGCAGCTTCCATACAGGAAAATATGCCTTTGCTCGGGCGATATCGGATTCGGTTCAGCTAAAACATACGATCTCGAAGTTTGGCTGCCGTCTCAGAACAAATATCGCGAGATAAGCTCATGCAGCAACTGTGAAGATTTTCAAGCGCGCAGGATGGGAACCCGTTATCGCGCGGGTGAAAATGCGGCGGCGGACAAAAAACTGCGTTTCGTGCACACGCTTAACGGCTCAGGTATAGCCATTGGGCGCGCGCTCATTGCAATCATGGAAAACTACCAGCTTGCTGACGGCGGCATTGAAATACCCGAGGCGTTGCGTCAGTATATGGGTGGATTATCGGAGATTAAGAAAACATAAAAGTATGTTTCAAACATATCAGTCCTACGTTATAATATGGGGAATATTCGCTGCTATCGTTATGATCCTGTTGCAAAGGATGCTGAAAAAGCAGTTGGATGCGTCGCAATATATTTATATGCGTGATCTCTTTCTGATGGGCACTTGGGTATTGCTGACGATTTGGCTTGGTTCGCCGCAAACCCGCTTTTTGGTCGGGATTGCAGTGCTCGCTGCATTGGTAGGGCTGGCTCAGACACTTTGGGCAAGCCATTTGTGGTTTTTATCCTATCTCGGAATAGGGTTGATTTCAGCGCTTTTCGGGCCCGCTATAAAGTTCGTAAGTTTTGTTAACGGAGAGTATCTTTATTTTTCCATATCGGCTTCAATAATGATGACAGCTCTATGGTTCTCCATATTTCCGCTTGTATTGCAGCTTCTAGATACGGTACCTTCATTAGTGGGGCATTTGCTGGGGGTCTGCTTTTCGTTGATGCTTATGGCCGTGTCACTTTCGTCGCAGAGGTTGAATGACGCGTTTTTTATGTCATTTACCGGCCTTATTATGCTTGCCGCATTTTGGAGCCGCTATGGGAATCCGCATCGTAACGCTTTTTATTCAATGTCCGCTTTTTGGGGAACTATAGTTGCGGGGACTTCGATTCTGGGCGTGGGGAAAGGAATAGCTTTCAGCGCTTTATTTTTCATTCCAGCGGGGCTTTTTGCTATTCCGATGATAACAGCTTCCGTTAAATTAGTAAATTTAAACCAGGATGGTGATTATTACTATCATAAACTTATAATTTCAGGCTTCGATCATCTGACTTCGGTGCGGCTTATAACGGCGTTATGCGCGCTGATAGGTATTGGAGTTGGAGCATGGCAGTTCAATAATATATTGGCGGCTTCCGCCTTTATTGCTGTGGCAGCTGCAGTTATTTTGCTGACAATAGTTCCTTTAGTGTTTCACGCCGACAGGAAGCATAGCCGCATTCAGGGTGAAAAACCTGTATTATGGGGTATCCCAATTGATAACGTCTCAATCAGCTACGCTTTGTCCCGCGTGACAGGCGAGATAAATCGTTTTGAAACGGAAGACGATTCCGGTAAGAATGCCGAATGTTCAATGATAGCAACGGTTAATGCTCTTGCAATTGAACATGCAATAAAGGATAAAAAATATCACAGCATTCTTAAGGATACTTTGCTTACCCTGTCGGACGGCGCCGGAATTAAATTGGGATTGAGCCTGCTTGGTACCCCTGTTCAGGAACGCGTTACAGGAATAGATTTTGCTTATTCTCTTTGTCGTCTGGCAAGTATGAACGGGTGGCCGGTTTATCTCCTCGGCGCTGAAGAAAATGTATCAGCCATTGCTGCAAATATTCTTGCTGAGAAATATCCTGGATTGATAATAGCGGGCACGCGTAACGGGTATTTTGATTTTAATGACGAAAGAATTCCAAGGGAAATAATGCGCTGCCGTACAAAAATTCTTTTCGTCGCGATGGGGATACCCCGTCAGGAAAAGTGGATAAAGTATCACTCGGGTATTTTGCGTAAATGCATAGCTGTTGGCCTTGGAGGTTCCTTTGATGTAATATCCGGAAAGCTCAAGAGGGCGCCCATGTGGATGCAAAAAAGCGGGCTGGAGTGGTTTTATCGTCTGACGCAGGAACCTTGGCGCTGGAGACGAATGCTTGGGCTTCCGGTATTTGTTGTCAGGATTTTTTTTACGAAATTCAGACTATATAGTTATAAGGGATGAAGATAGTCGTATTGGCTACAGGCAGGCCAAAAGACAAAAATGTTGCTATCTGCGCGGGGATGTTCATCGAACGTATTCCCAAGGGATTTGTAGAAATGGAATTTGCTGCGCCAGCCAAGGATGGAAATATTGAAAAAGAAGGAGTATTGATACTGAAAAGGTTGCGGAAGAGAGACACGGTCATTTTGCTTGATGAGCATGGAAAAATGTATGACAGCGTCGAATTCTCAGATTACATTTCAGAGTCGTTGGGTACAGTCGAGGGAAGGTTGGTTTTTGTTATTGGAGGAGCGTACGGGGTCTCTCAAGATGTAAAGAAAAGAGCTGACGGGATTATTTCCCTATCAAAGATGACGATGCCTCATGAATTATGCTTACTGTTTTTATCGGAACAGCTTTACAGGGCTTTTTCTATTATTGCGGGTACTGACTACCATCACATGTAGGGGGATATAAAATGAAAATGAATATGAACGAGCTAATGAAACAGGCGCAAAAAATGCAGTCCCAGATGGCGAAAATTCAGGAAAGTCTTGCCGATGAAACTGTAGAAGGAAATGCGGGAGGAGGAATGGTAAGAGCAGTTTTTAACGGGCAGGGTGAATTTGTTTCAATTCACATTGAGAAGGAAGTCGTATCTCCGGATGATGTTGAAATGCTCGAGGACCTAATATCCGCTGCTGTAAGCGACGGACTCCGCAAAGCAAAGGAATTGGCTTCAGAGCGTATGGGGCCGATTGCGGGCGGGATTGGGATGTTTTAAGACAGGGATTAGGGATTAGGAAAAGACAAAGATAAAGATAAAGATAAATACAAAGACAAGGGAAAGGGATGCACGCTAAAGTAAAATGTAATTGGAGGCGCTTTTCATGAACGAAATAATATTAAATGCGAATACACTACCTGAGCCGCTTTTCGAGCTTGTTGGGGCTGATAAGGTACGCATTAGCAAATCTGACGGCACTATAATAATGACGCCGGTAAATGAAGAAATTGACTATATCGAGGAACTTTACGGCTCGTGTGCTGGTAGTGTGCTGACAGTTGAAAAGTTTCTGGAATGGACGCGCGAAGATTGGGAGATTGACGAGTGAGTAGACCATATATTTTAGACGCTTGTGAGGTTTATCGTGGCACTATTGCCTGAGTCGCTGGAGCGGCTTGTTTCACATTTTGTTAAGTTTCCCGGAATTGGGAGGAAAAGCGCCCGGCGAATGGTTTTTCATTTGTTACAGTTCCATCCTTCTGCGCTTGCGGAAATGGCGGCGGACATTGAAAAACTTCATGCGTCTTTGTCTTTTTGTCCTGACTGTGGAAATATAGCCGAAAGCGGAGGAGCGTGTGCGATATGCAGTGACAGGATGCGGGACAGAACGCAGCTTTGTGTTGTAGAAAACATAGAAGCTCTCGTATCATTTGAACAAGCGGGGATATATAACGGGCTATATTTTGTTTTAGGAAAGAAAGTATCGCCAATAGACGGTGAAGATTTAGACGAATCAATAATTCTGCACTTGCGGGAAAGGGTTTTGTCGCTCGGGACGAAAGAAGTTATTGTAGCGATGAGTCCGCGCATTGAAGGTGATTTGACCTGGTATGCACTAGAGGACGCGCTTAAGAGCGCGGATGTATATATTTCGCGGCTTGCATACGGGCTGCCGGTTGGAGGAAGCATTGAATTTGCTGATCGTGTTACATTACATACAGCTTTTGAATCAAGAATAAGCAAAAAATAAACTATATTCCATACATACTGTTATACTATTCACTGGAAAAATAATTGAGTAAAAACGAAGTTTTATTACTCAGAATTTTGAAGAAAGGAGGTATAAGCTATGAATAGCAATGAGATAATCTTGAAAAAAGGGCTTTCGATGTTTTTATTTTTTGTTGGCGGAATAGCTGGATATCATATTTCACAAGTCACTTTTGCTTTTGTTGAAAGCAGCGTAATAGAGATAGCAGGTCTACGTCTTTTTGTCCCCTATACAAGATTTGCTCTAACGTTGATAAATATTTCCTTATTTTCCGCGCTTGGCTTGGTATGTGCTCCATTAATTTCGAAATTCATTAATGTTTTAGTGGCAGTTTTTGATTTTGCGTCCCGTAATGCTAGTTGGCACGAGATAACTTCTACAATTGCAGGATTAATTGTAGGCCTTATTATCGCAAACCTTTTAACAGCGCCTTTTTGGACTCTGCCTTTGGGGGGGTATTTTGCATCAATTGTGAACATAGCATTTGGCATGGCTTTTTCCAGATTATTCCTTAAATATCAACGCAAAAATCCAAAGAATTCAATTCTTGGAAGCGAGAAAAATTATGGATTAAGCTTCGCGGAATCCTCCCGCAAAATACTTGATTCGAGCGTGGCTATTGATGCTCGAATTTTAGATATAGCAAAGACTGGCTTTATATCAGGAATTATAATTATACCGAATCTTGTTCTCCTTGAACTTCAGGCAATAGCAGATTCAACCGACCCAACAAAACGTACAAGAGGCAGGCGTGGACTTGATACTATCAAAGGGCTTCAGAAATTAACAGATTACATAGATGTTGAAATAGCATCCGACACATTCCAAGAACTTCAAGTAAACTCCGTTGACAGCGCACTTCTTGCATTAGCAAAAAAAATGAACGCCGTAATTCTAACTACTGACTATAACTTGAGTAAATTAGCGCAAATACAGAATGTACATGTGTTTAACATAAATGACCTGGGAAATGCAATAAAACCGCAGCTTCTCCCGGGAGATTTGATTGAGATTGATGTCTTAAGAGAAGGAAAGGAACCAAATCAAGGCGTTGGTTATCTTGAAGACGGTACTATGCTTGTCGTTGAGGAAGGAGAGGCTTGGATAGGCAAGAGGCTTGAAGTTGTCGTTACATCAATGCTTCAAACTTCAGCAGGAAGATTGGTATTTGGAAGATTTCGCAAGGAAGTGCGTCTCGTGGATCAAGATAAATAAATATTCCAATTCTAATACAGGGAGGGTCCATGTCGTCTATAGGCAAGGAATTTTCATTTATTATCGTAGCAGGCGGACAAGGGAAGAGGGCGGCGGAAGGCTCTGCATCTCAATTATCAAAACAGTTCCGCGTTTTGGGCGGCAAGCCAATGTGGCTCTGGAGCGTTTCCTGCGCGCTTGCCGTTGACTCTGTAAATGAAATAGTTATAGTGATGCCGGATTCTTTGACTGAGTCTGATAAGGCATCATTATTTTCAAGCATTTCAACATTTTACAAGGATAAAGTTAATAAAAATATAAAGATAGTAAAAGGCGGAGAGCAAAGGGCTGATTCAGTAATGAACGGTCTTGTGGCTTCAACATTGCCTTATGTGCTGATACACGACGCAGCCCGCCCTTTTGTAAGCGCAGAATTATGTAAAGCTCTCATGGAAAAAGTGAGTGAGGAGAGAGGGGTCATACCGGTTTTGCCGGTCTCGGACGCTCTCAAAAAAATAATTTATGCGGACTGTAAAGGAAATTCCGTATATTCATCAGACGATGTCAGCATCTCCGCTGTGAATAGAGAAAATATTTTTGGAACACAAACGCCGCAGGTATTCCCAAGATTGCCCCTCATAGAGGCTATCAAAAAAGCCAAAAATATGGGGCGCGACCCGAAAGATGAAGCCGAAGCATGGCTGTTGCAGGAGTGCGACTTGGCGGCGGTTGAGGGGGAAAGGCTTAACTTCAAGGTGACATGGGCGGAAGATTTTAGGATTGCGGAAGGAGTGATAAACAAAATGACTCGAACGGGTTTGGGTTACGATATTCATCCGCTTGTACCCGGAAGGAAGCTCATTCTTGGAGGCGTTGAAATTAAATCTCCGCTTGGTCTGCTGGGACATTCCGATGCGGATGCGCTTGCACACGCGGTGTCAGACGCTCTGCTTGGCGGGGCGGCGTTGCCTGATATAGGAGTATTGTTCCCCGCGTCGGACGAAAAATATAAGGGCGCTAACAGCATTGAGCTTTTGGCTGATGTCGTTTCAAGAGTAAGAGAAGAAGGCTGGGAACCTTCGTTTATAGATTGTGTCATTATGGCTCAAGTCCCAAGGCTTAACTCTCATATACCAGATATGAAAAGCGTATTAGAGAAAATTGCAGGCTGCATCGTCAATATAAAGGCAAAGAGCGGAGAGCATATCCCGCCGGTGGGCGACGCCGCTTGTATTATTTGCCATGCAGTCGCGACCTTGGAGAAACAAAAATAACACCTAAAAAGAGCCGGGCGCACATTTTGGCGCCCGGCTTTTTAATTTTTGTACAGCTGAAAAAATGTCTAAATTTTGCTCTTAGGATTTTCTGCGAAGCATAAATCCCGCCAATAAGACAACAGCTAATAAAGAAATTCCGGCGTTACAGCCGTTTTCTTCCCACCACTCCCTAAAGTTTTGTTTGTGACAGTTGTCGTCATCCTTCTTCCCGTTCACGGAAAGCATCGCGAAATTATTGTCGTTCGTTTCTGAAAAAACTCTGACCGTCAGAAGATCAGCAAGCTTGCCCATCGTATTTTCGTCAATCTGCTTGATGTAAACGTCAAATTCAACGGTTTCCCCCGGCGCGATGGAATATATGTCGTTTAAGAGCACCGCGTTCTGTTCGCTGAAGAATTTTGGTATTTCGCGGGTAGTGGACTTTGGTACGGGGGTGGGGTTAAGCGGGCCGCGCGAAGTCAAGTCGACCACTTCAGTCTCGAAACGTCCTTCAGCCAGTTTGCCTATTAATTCTACCTTGACAATGTCGGTCGCTGTGGCGCCTGTATTGGTAAGCAAATAAGTTTGTTTTGTATAGTTGCCTACCTGCACTTTCGTCGCTTCGCTTCCGGATTTTACCGATAAATTCAGTTTGCCGCTCACAGGGGTTCCGTTGTCATGGCGAACTGCAACCTTATAACTGAGGAAATCTCCATATTTGGCAGGGTTTAAGTGCTTTTCCAGAATATAGAAATTCAGCTTGTTGGCTTCATCACGCCACTCATTTACAGAATCGCCAGCCACTATCGGCCTGTCGTTTCTCGGTTCCCATCGCCATTCGCTGCCTGGCTTGATGATATTGTCTCCTGCGTCTCTGATTTCCCTGTAATAGCCGGTATCAGTAAGCGCTTTGCCAGCCTTGAAGATTGCGTCCGCAAGCTGTGTTGAGTGTGCTATCGGATATTCGGCAACCTCGCCGTTCAGGAAAAAGTCCGTCATGCCAATGTTATAAAGGTGAGAGTCAATTACGCTCCAGCCGGCGTTCGTGAGATTCCATGCACGCGTGAGCAGGACGCCCTCGTCATGGTTGTATCTGTCCCAGCCCGTCTGCTGTACGACCTCGATGCCCATGCGTTTTGCATTGCCGGAGGCGGCGCTTTGATGAAAATTGGTATAGCCGTCATTTGTGCGCGCGGATTTATCGCCGAACTCCGCTGCTGCTGTCGAGTCAAAGTTCAGCCAAACAGCCTTTACAAATCCTTGCCCTGTTGCGGGGTTATACCTTGGTACGCCGATGCTCGGATAAAGCGCGCTTGTAAGCGGGACATTACGCGCCGATACGTTGGCAACGAGCGGCGTGCTCGCCGCCAATGTCTTAATGTCTACTTCAAGTATGTCGCCGGGATCATAGAAATTCCATATGTTTTTCGGATATGTTGTGGCGTTCGTGGGATGTGAATATCCTTCTATGCACAATATAGCCCAACGCGCGTGGTCGCCGAAGGGGCCTGCGTAGCAGCCTCTGCTCATGAGTTCCCAAGGCTCGGTGCGAGGGCTGAAGGTTTCTCCCCAAGGGTTGCCGTAGTTATCGCTTATATCCGCAACATGACCGAATTCATGCGCAAACGTTCCCATGCCGCTGTTTTCGCCCTGGCACGAGCCGGGTATTGGTCTGCCATAGGGGTAACTTGTGGTACCGGCGTCAATGGGGTGAGTTCTTCCTGTACGTCCATATCCAGGACCGGCAGTAGCGCTTGTAGAGTGGTTCCATTCGGCCACAGCCGAAAGCCAGGCTGTGAACTCGACGTAACGCGTGTTACCGTCTACAGGGTTTCCAACGTAGTCAGTCTTACCGTCCTCAACTATGCCGACATCGACCGGACGTCCTTCATCGGCTTTTTTGCGGTGGTAGCTATTTGCCCAGTCCCAGTCCTCCTGAGGCAGCTTGAATACAAAAGCAGCGTTAGAGTTATGTAAAGGATGAGTATTGTCATACTTTATGCGCCAATTGTTCAGAGTATCCTTCCAGAACTCCACCGTTCTATAGGACGCCACTCTGGTGACCGCCCTTGGGTCTTCCTGATTATAGTTACCAAGATGCCACACTTCCGTAGAGTTGGCCCAGCCGTCCTTATATCTCTCGGCATATACCGGTATCCACTCGGGGTTATCGTTGAAGAAATCCTCCACCATCAGCAACGTGGGTCCGGGGCCTATATCCCATGGAATGTCCTGTCTTGTCGGGTACTGTAATTGACCGAATTCCTGCCATACTCCTGATTCGCCGTAACCGGAATGCACCCAGTAGAAGAAGTCATATTCGGCAAAATTCACGGGCTCGCCCTCTCTTACTTTACCCTTCAATGTCTCGGGTATTCCCCAAGGGTTATCCGCTTCTTCGGCAACCGGCGATTTTCCAAATATACCGCCTCTTTTTGCTACTTCAACGAAATGCGTGTCCATGGCGGTACTTCGTATCGTATTTCCCCCTGGATTTCTGTTTGAGTTACGCGCGTTGGTGAAGCCTTTGTCTCTCGCGTCGCGCACCAATGTACCGGGAGTTACGTAACGGAAAGAAGGCGGTACGTCGGCGTAGGACTGATAGGTCGAGGATACCGTAAATTCAAATTCAAAGTACGGAACTGTGTATATACCGTGGCTTTTTAAATCGACCCCCCATTTTCCAAAGGAGTTTTCCAGCCAGAATAAATCAACTGTTTGACCGTGGTTGATGGGTTTTTTGGGGTCATTTACATTTGGCGTGTTGAGCCATTCCATCCAATACTTGGGAAGATCCTCATACCCGTTTGGATAAGCTTCCGGGTAATCCAGAACGCTAATAAGAGGGTTTCTGGAGACCCATTCTTCATAGGAGCCGTGCTTCTTGCCTTCTTCGCCAACGAGTTCGGTTTTAAAACGCTTAAAGCCCAGAGGGTCGCTCCCTCTCGGTTGACCGCTTATGAATCCGGGCCCCAAGAACTCCAGAAAAATCATGCCGCCATTAATTTTACGCCCTTTAACACTCATACGGTTTGTAATAATTTCAAGGCTCTCCGTGTTCAGTTCCTTGCCCCAATCAATAACAGGGTTTGGCCTCAGGTCGTGCCACGTCATGTCCCTGTGAAGGATAAAGCTTTGCGGGTCAACAACCAATTTGTCAACCTGCGCGGGCGTTAACCCTTCATCGGCTGCGGAGGCAGGCAATACAAACGACGTTTGACCAAATAAACTCAATGCAAAAACTATCAATAGAGTGAAAAACTTTCTTTTTAAACTCATTATAATCTCCTTTCTGATTCACCTGTCAATAAAATGATTTGTCTCTTGAAAAACCTGTACTGCGCTTATTTGAACATAGATCAAATCCTTCCCTATGGTATTTAATTATTTATCTATTGTAGCATGAATTCCGCACACATTCTTTCGGATGTAAAAATGAAATTATGATAAACGCATATTTTTTCATTGGAGAAAACTATAAAAAATTTATAGAAGCTGAGGTATAATATATGATATTTTTCAATATTCTAAGGAGGTCTGATTATGAAGAAAATTGGTGCAGTTGTTGTATGTGTGGCGGCTTTATTTATGACAGTGGGGGTGGTTCTGGCTGCTGATGCGAGCTTCCACATTGGCATCGTGACGGGAACCGTTTCTCAGAGTGAGGACAGCCTGAGGGGCGCCGAACGTATGATTCAAGAGTACGGTGACTCCTCAAAGGGCGGCATGATTACACACGTCACCTATCCCGACAACTTCATGTCCGAGATGGAGACAACAATCGGCGTGATTGCGAGTCTCGCTGACGACCCGTTAATGAAGGCCGTCGTCATCAATCAGGCGGTTCCTGGTTGTACCGACGGGCTTCGCCGTATACGTGAGAAACGCCCCGAAATCATTCTGATTTCTGCCCAACCTCAGGAGGATCCTATCGTTGTAACAAGCGTTGCCGACCTTGCCGTCTCCATCAACAACATCGCCCGTGGTTACATCCTTCCGCTAGGCGCTAAGAAATTGGGCGCGAAGACTTACGTTCATATATCCTTCCCGCGCCATATGAGCGTGGAATTGCTTGGCCGCAGGGCGGCCATTATGCAGCAGGCCTGCGCCGATATGGGGATTGAGTTCGTATTCGAAACTGCGCCCGACCCGACCAGCGAGGTGGGCGTTGCTGGAGCGCAGCAGTTCATTCTGGAAAATGTGCCTGTATGGCTTGAGAAATACGGTAAGGATACCGTCTTCTTCTGTACCAACGATGCCCACGTCGAACCTCTGGTAAAGCGCGTTGCGGAGCTGGGCGGCTACTTCCCGGAGGCCAGCCTTCCCTCTCCTCTGATGGGTTATCCCGGCGCCTTGGGAATTGATCTTTCAAAGGAAAAAGGAGATTTCCCCGCGATTCTTAAAAAGGTAGAAGAAGTGGTGGTCGCGGCCGGCGCTTCAGGCCGCCTGGGAACATGGGCGTACTCATTCGACTATACGCAAGCCACAGCCCTGATTGAGTATGCAAAACGCGTCGTAGAAGGCAATGCAAAAATTGATAGTTTCAAAGATATGATTGAATGCTATAACGATGCTACTCCCGGCGCGAAGTGGAACGTCAGCCTCTACACAGACGCTGGAACGGGCGTGCGCAACAATAAATTCAGAATGGTGTGTCAGGACACTTATATGTTTGGCTTAGGCTATCTGGGAATAGCCGACGCTGAAATTCCGGAGAAGTATTTCTCCATCAGCAGGCAAAAGTAACGTTTTAAAAGATTTTGCTTCAGTTAAGGTAAGGTGGGAGCTGTAACAAAAGCTGGCGGCAAATAAGCAGTGAGCCGCTGAAGCGCGAGGCGCGCGAAGTCGTTTAGTTTCTTCATCAATACCGCCCCTATAATGTGTTGCGTGATACTGTAAAGCCGCAATATAGGAGCAAAGCGCCCCGTTGCATAGCTTTTGTTACAGCTTATAATTTATTTGACAGGAGATGAAGAATTGTCGGAAATTCCTTTGTTGAGGCTGGAAAACATAGGCAAAGAATATTTTGGAACTCGCGTGCTCTCGGACGTCAGCTTCACGTTGAACAAAGGAGAGATTTTGGGGCTAATAGGCGAGAACGGCGCTGGCAAATCAACACTGATGAACATTTTGTTTGGGATGCCGGTGATAACAAACACGGGAGGGTATGAGGGCGCATTTTTTCTCGATGGGGAAAAAGCTTATTTCAAATCCCCATTCGACGCATTGGATGTCGGCATAGGAATGGTGCATCAGGAATTTTCACTCATTCCCGGTTTCAGCGCAACGGAAAATATCCTGCTAAACCGCGAAGAATTATATAAATCGCCGCTGGAGCAGCTTTTCAGTTCCCGCATGTCCGTTCTAGACCGCCCCGCAATGAACGCGCGCGCGGAAAAGGCTATAAAAACTTTGGGCGTCGACATTGGCGTTGATACTATCGCATCTGAGATGCCCGTGGGGTACAAGCAGTTCATTGAGATTGCACGCGAAATTGACAGAACAAAAACGCGGCTTTTGGTGCTTGACGAGCCCACCGCCGTTCTCACTGAGACGGAGTCCCAAATCCTTCTTGAATCGCTGCAAAAATTGGCAGAGAGCGGCATAGCGATTATTTTCATCTCGCACCGCCTTCAGGAGGTCGTTGGACTTTGCAACAAATTAGTCGTACTGCGCGACGGGCGCGTTGTGAAAGAAACAGAGGTCGGTAACGGATACCCGCATACCCGTGATATAGCCTCATGGATGGTGGGCCGCAACGTTGAAGGTTCAGCGAGACGCTCGGACGCAAACCGTAAGGTTCAGGAAACGGAAGCTATCAGGGTTGAAAATCTGTGGGTGGACATGCCTGGCGAAACGGTGTTGGACGTTTCCTTCACCGTCAAAAAGGGAGAAATATTTGGCATAGGAGGGTTAGCCGGGCAAGGGAAGCTCGGAATCCCCAACGGAATCATGGGTCTTTATCCTGCGGGGGGGAAAGTAAGCCTCTTTGGTGAACCGCTAAAACTTAACGTCCCGCGTCACGCGCTCGACAGAAAAATGGCCATGGTCTCGGAGGATCGACGCGGAGTCGGACTCCTGCTGAACGAGCGCATCGACTGGAACATCACTTTTACGGCGATGCAGGTCCAAAAGCGTTTTGTGAAAAAATTCCTTTTTGGGCTACTGAATCTGCGCGACGACAAAGCAATTGCCAAGGAAGCGGAGCGCTACATAAAGGAACTCGAAATCAGGTGTACGGGTCCAGGGCAACGCGCGGTGGAACTTTCTGGAGGGAATCAACAGAAAATCTGCCTTGCCAAGGCATTTGTGTTGATGCCGGATGTTTTGCTGGTCTGCGAACCAACGCGAGGTATCGACGTTGGAGCAAAAGAACTGGTGCTCAATACGCTGCGCAATTGTAACGAAGAATTTGGCATCACGATCGTCATCACTTCGTCCGAACTGGAAGAACTGCGCTCCGTATGCGACCGGATAGCTATCGTGAACGACGGCGCCATCGTGGACATCTTACCGGCAGAGAGTCCTGCTGAAGACTTCGGGATTCTGATGATGGGAGAAGCTATAAACTCTGCGGATGCCAGCGCTGCTTCCCAATATCAAGAAGGAGGCGTTGCGAATGCTTAAAAATATTATCGACACGGTTGGATGGGCTCGTCTCATCATTGGATTTTTCCTTTTCTCGCTTTTCGCCGCCACGCCATTTGCCGGAGTCTCGCTGGGCATAGCCTTCACCAACACGCTGGAGCGCTTCGGGATGAACGGAGTTCTGGTGCTTGCAATGGTGCCGATGATTCAGTCCGGGTGCGGGCTGAACTTTGGTCTCCCTCTGGGCATCATCGCAGGGCTTCTGGGTGCAACGCTTTCCATTGAACTGGGCTTTGCTGATATATCCGGCTTCGCGGTCGCTATCTGTATTGCCGCAGCTATAGCCGCAGTTTTGGGCTTTTTATACGGCCTGCTTTTAAACCTTGTTAAAGGTGATGAGATGATGATAGCTACTTACATAGGATTTTCTTCAGTAGCTTTTATGTGCATCGCCTGGTCGCTGCTGCCTTATCGCAGCCCGACTATGATCTGGGCATACGGAGGCGAAGGTCTCCGCACGACGATAAGCGTATCAGGATTCTGGGATGGTATCCTGAGCAAAGCATGGACTATTAATATCGGGAATTTCGTCTTTCCGACCGGGATGTTTATATTCCTGGCATTCATGTGTTATCTGGTTTGGCTTTATATGAAAACAACAACGGGAACGGCTATGACGGCTGTGGGTTCAAATTCTGAGTTCGCGCGCGCCGGGGGCGTTAGCGTTGACCGGATGAGAGTCGTCTCTGTTGTCCTTTCCACGATGCTGGGCGCTGTTGGCATTATTGTTTATCAACAGAGCTTTGGCTTTATACAGCTCTACATGAGCCCGTTTTACATGGCTTTCCCCGCTGTCGCCGCCATTCTGCTGGGCGGGGCGTCCGTCAGAAAGGCGTCGATATGGAATGTGCTCATAGGTACATTTTTGTTTCAAGGTATTCTCACGATGACGCCATTGGTATTCAACAACTTATTTTTAAAGACGGATATGTCAGAGGTTATCCGCATCATCGTCAGCAACGGAATGATTATATATGCCCTGACGCGAAAGGTTCAGGTGAAAAGATAATGAGGAAACTATTACACTTTATTGCTAACAACGCCGTGCCCATCATTTTTATCATCTTCTCCGCTCTGGCGATTCCTCTTTCGGGATTAACACTCACCTATCTGGTTGATGAGCTTCTGATACGAATATCGCGCAATTCCTTTTTAATTCTGTCACTCCTGATACCGATAATGGCCGGAATGGGACTGAACTTCGGAATGGTGTTGGGGGCAATGGCAGGTCAGATTGGACTCATATTTGTCTTAGACTGGTCGATTGTTGGAGTTCAAGGCATCGTTCTCGCCATGATTATCGGAACGCCTATCGCCGTAGCGCTGGGTCTGATCTGCGGCAACATCTTGAACCGAGCCAAAGGACAGGAGATGGTGACGTCCTATATTGTGGGTTTTTTCACCAATGGGGTATATCAGCTCTTCGTGCTCTATTTTTGGGGATGGTTGATTCCAATAACCAACCTGAACTACGTGCTTTCCCGAGGCTACGGCATACGTAATACCATAGATCTGGATATGGGAGGAATTAGAGGAGTTCTGGACTCGCTGATTCCATTTCGCATAGAATCAATTGGAACCGGCGCATTTAGCCTTAGAAACGTCGATGTGCCGATCGGCACATTCCTTGTGATCGCCGCTTTCTGTTTCTTCGTCGTCTGGTTTCGCAGGACGAAGCTGGGGCAGGACATGCGCGCAATTGGGCAGGACATGGCCGTCGCGGACTCCGCCGGTATCCCCGTGAACCGCACGCGCGTCATTGCCATCGTCATATCGACTGTACTGGCCTGCTTCGGGCAGGTTATCTACCTCCAGAGCATGGGTATGGGGACGCTCATGACCTACAACAGCCACGATAATGTTGGATTATACTCCATAGCGGCGCTTCTGATTGGCGGCGCCAACGTTTCGCGCGCTGGAATCGCCAACGTCTTATTGGGCGTCACGCTGTTCCATTTGATGTTCATTGTGGCGCCTATGGCCGGCAAAAACCTGGTGGGAAAAGCCCTTATCGGCGAGTATTTCCGAGTATTTGTAGCTTACGGAATAATTGCGGTAGCTCTCGTTCTCCATGCATGGAAACGACGCAACGAGCGTATGAAGGCGCGAAGAAATCTAATCGCTCTTGGCAGGGCCGCAAAAGCAAAGGGGGCGAAGTGATGCGAGCGCTACAGAGAATCGCAGCCATTTGTATTATAGTGGCTTTGTCGGCTTTACTTTTCTACACGGGACGCGCACACCAGATTTTTCTCGACAACAAAACAATTGAAGTGGAAGGACAGAGCTTCAGAGCATTAAAGTTTGTAAGAATCACAATAGAGCCAAACTTTGCTAAAAATGCGGCGCCAATAGAACTAATGCCTCGTGATCGCGACCTCGCGAGGGTAAAGGGTCCGTCTTTCCGCCTGAAAGTCGAGGTGATGGACGAGTTCGGCGAAGAGGTTGAAAGCGTGATTGAAAAAGACATGTATCTTGGCTTCACCAAGGATATAATGCTTTCAATGCCTCTGTTGGCAGAGGGCAGGGATGATTATATTCTTCCGCCCCCGACAATTGCCGCGCCTGCGGACCCCGTCGATTCGGAAGGGCTGCCATCAATTGATGGCTTGGAAATAGACATATCATTGACGCCATAACGGAGATAAAAAGCAGATAGCATATACCGTAGCGGCAATGTTCAATGCACAATGAACAATCCTCGCAAAGACGATCCTCATTTCACGTCTTTTGTTTTTCAATGTGCATTGTGCATTGTATTTTCTCGCCCCTATCCGCTGCCTTTACACCGTGAGCCTGCCGCGCCATGCGGCGAACAGGCTTCCCAATGAGCCTGCTGCCAGAAAGATAAGCGGAGCGGCGAGTTCTTGAAGTGTAAGCGAAACGGAAGAATCAAGGGCGGTTACGTTCCCCAGCGCCGCGAATGCGCTCGTGGCGCCAAGGCGTCCCAATAATTCGCCCAGAAATACACCGATTAGCAGAGTTACTGCGCCTTCAAGCCATGATATGTAGATGAGCGTGCTTTTTGGAACGCCGAGGACGTGTAACAGCACCCGCTCTCTGTTCCTTGCCGCTCCCGACCAGTACAGGATAAGAAGCGTTGTCAGGATGGCACAGCCTCCGACAGCAAACACGATAAGCGATAGAAAAGCCTCCCCCCGTCCCATCATGGAGAAAAGGCGGATAGCCGTTTGAGCTGGAAATACCAATTGTTTGTCGGAACTTCTCTGGAATGAGACGGCCAAGCTGTAGGCGTCCGGATAGGAGCGCGGATGTATCAGTACAGCCGTCACTTCTCCCGGTTCTTCGTGTTCATCTTCGTTTTCTTTATTCCCTCCATCACGATGATGCTCGTGCTCCGACCAAATAGTTTCAATCGGAACGAATACCGCGCGGTCGTAAGGGCCTCTCGCAGTATCCGTTATCCCAACGACGCGGAAGCCGCGTTCGTGCTCGTCCCCTGCGACAATTCCGTGCGATGTGCGAAACGTGTCCCCGACACGAAGCCCTGATTCGCTAGCGGCTCTTGAACCCAGGACGGCCTCAAAGCCGTCATTCGTGAACCACCGGCCTTCATTGAGCCTCATCCATAGCGGGTCGGACGGGCGGACGCGTATTTTCAGGATATCCTTTGTCGTCCCTATTACCGGATACCCTCTGTAGTTGTCGCCGAAAGCTACTGGAACGGCAAAGCCGACGCGCTCGTCGCCGGACAGCATTTCATAGTCCTCCCACGGAATGTTGCCCACTGGCGCGTCCTGAAGAAAAACCGTGTTCAGCACTAGTTGGTACGGGCTGCCCTTCGCGCCTACTATTAGGTCGAACGGTTCCACCGCGCGAATCAACCCCAACTGAAGCCCTTCTGCCAACACGAACAACGCCACGGCAAGTCCAACGGAAAAGGCTACAATGGACACAACCGAAAATGTTTGGAACGGTCGAGCGCATAAATGCCTGAGAGCAATACGAATCTTGGTGGCTATACGCATGAATTTGCATCCTCTCTTTTTCTGAGCTTAACGATTCTAATGAAGCGGTTCTGCACCGCTTCGTCATGCGTTGCAACGAGAAGAAGGGTTTTTGCTTCCGTACAAAACTCCAGCAGCAGGTTCACAACGGTTTTCGTGTTTTCGGCGTCGAGGCTCGCAGTGGGCTCGTCAGCCAGAACAATTGGCGGCTCGTGAACAAGCGCCCGCGCTATTGCAGCTCTTTGCTGTTCGCCAAGGCTCAGTTTAGCGGGGCGATGCCGTAGCCGGTCTTCGAGCCCCAGTTTACGTAATAGAGCCCCCGCTCGGTCAAGAGCATGACGGCGGGGTACGTTCGATATCTCAGCGGCGAGCAGCAAATTTTCCATAATGTCGAAGTCCGGTAGCAAGTTCAAATCCTGAAAAACGTATCCAACATTCTCCGCGCGCCATTTGGCTGCGGCTCTTGGACTCAAAGACGCGACGTCTATTCCGTCGAATTCGACGCTGCCTCCTGAAGGACGGGAGAGCGCTGACAGAATGTGCAGCATGGTGGTTTTGCCCGAACCGCTCGGTCCCGTTATCGCAATTGCCTCTCCTCTTTGTGCTTCAAGAAAATCCAACTGAAGAGCCTTCACGTTCCCGCCTGGTAGCGCATATTCCTTGTGCAGGGAACGAATAACGAGCATTGGAGGGGAAGAGCGGCTCATCTTTCGGCCTCACGGACGCGGGTGGCGTATATGCGCACCAAGCTGACGAAACCGGTTTCTTCGTCCGTCTTAGTGCCGAGTTCGAGCCGCCCCTCCACTCGAATAGAGCGGTCAAAAGGTAGTGCGGTCACCGGTTCGTTGAGGTACACGAGCACGATATCCCATGGCCAGTCCGCGTCGGAGGAACAAAACGGGCAAATTGACATTGGTACGCGCGTCAGGACGAAAAAATTCAGCGTCGGTTTCAGTGGCGGCGCCATGAAGCCCTCCATAGCGACATTTTGCCCCGCGAGAGATTTTAATTTCTCGGACAGTTCAATTCCGAGCGACGAGACTTTTCCGTACATTTCGCTAAATTTCAACGTTTCTGTATTCCCGGCGGCAAGGGATAGTATGGGGTTGCACAAAACGAAAACAGCACACACTATACAAAATACCGGAGGAAGCGGAGATAGCCCCGCTCCTTTCGGTCGTAATTTTAAAAAATTCACTGCACTAGTTCTTTGTAGGGTCAAGTCCCAAGGCGCGGACTATGCCGAAGAAGACCTCGGTGTTGTCCATGACGCCCATGAAATAGTCCGCTCCCGGCCCGCCCGCGCTCAACGGTACATCGTCGGCTGAGTGAACTTCCTGAGATTCGTCCAATGGGATGTTGCCAGGATAGTGAACGCCGTTCGGCGCGCGATTTATATTCGCAATCGCCGCGTCACCCGACATTATCGCTGGAGCAACCGGCTTCTCATGAAATTTGAAGTCTTCGTAATAATCGGGATGGTTGGCGTACTGCACCGCTAAGGTCACTTCCGGAGCGGGGTTGTCGGGGAATCCGTCCCCGTTTTTATCCTCAAATGTGGGGAATCCCGCTGCGGCGTATGTTCTGATACCCGCGCGCCCTGTCTTGCCGTCTTTTTCGTGATACGTTCCCGTGATGCTCGCTCCGTGCGAGTGGTCGGCCGTGACGATTATCAGGGTGTCGTTGTTTTGAGCTGCGAACTGCCGCGCTATTCCAACGCACTTGTCCATCTCAATGGCATCGTACACTGCGCGTTCCCAGTCCAGAGTGTGAAGCTGCTTATCGACGCAGGCGCCCTCCACCATCAGGAAGAATCCATTGTCGTTCACGCTCAGGATGTCGATGGCCTTTTGAGTCATCTCCATGAGCGTTGGCTGGTCGGTGAAACCGCCGAGAACTTCGGGATTTTTCAATATCTCGCGATCAATGTAGACGTTCATGTTGTCGAGATTGAAAAGCCCAAGTATCTTGTCGCCTTTTGCGGCAGCCAGTTCGGTGCGGTCGCCCGCGAAAGCGTAACCCTTTTCCTTGAACTCTTCGATGAGATTGCGCTCATCTTTACGCTGCGAGCCCGGAGTGCCTTGAGGAAGGAACTGTCTGGCGCCCGCGCCAAGCACGACGTCGGCTTTCAGCATCTCGCCTGCGATGTAATTTTGCTCCGCGCGGCGGCGCGTATGTGCGACGAACGCGGCCGGGGTGGCGTCGGTGATGTTGGACGTCGTCACGAGTCCAATGGACATTCCGGCGTTCCTGCCCATTTCGGCGAGATTTTCGACTTTGGGGTGTTTCAAGGGATCCTTATCGGAATTCTCGTAAACTCCCATCGCGTTGACTACCGATTTGTGACCGGTGGCATATGCGGACGCGGAGTTCGCGGAGTCGGTGACTAAAGAATCGTAGCCGGAAGTGGTGAGTAGCGCCATTCCGTCCTTCAGAAGCTCCATTTCAAGCAGCCCGTTATACTTGCCTTCTGATATGCCCTTCGAGAGGATGCGCGCCATCTGGCGAACGGGAAGCCCCATGCCGTCTCCGATGAAAAGAATGACGTTTTTGGCGAGCTTCTTATGCGGCGCGACCACGGTGTAACCCACGCTCTTTTCGAGCGTCTGCTCGCCGGCCTTTGCCTCAACTTCGACTTTGACCGCGCCGGGATTGTTTAAAGTAACATTATCAAATCGGACGCTCGTCAAAGAGTCCTCTTTTTTGACTACCGGCGCCGCGCCAAAAAATTCGCCCGCTTCTTTACCATTGATTGTGACCTTGATCTCGTCTGCTGCCGCGCCCCTCAGCTCAACTTCCATGTCGAACCTCTGACCGGCGAGGAATTTAGCGCGGTCTATTGGCAACACCACGAGTTTCGCTTCCGACGCAGATGCGGTCGCTCCAAATAAGGAGCCAACTAAAAGAGCCGCAACGGCTATAAAAACTACCGATAAAATTTCCCTGCCATATTTGCTTAAACTTATTTCCACAATACTCAGCCTCCATATATGAATTATGAATTCAGATTACCAGACGAGCGTATCGAGAAAATCGCGAAGATGTCACAGTTTTGTAACAGTTATTCCCTCACTCCGTCCGCGCCAAGCGCATGACCGTCAACGGTAGTGTTGACCGCGAGCTTGCCATTATCGTAGAAGTAATACGTTTTTCCATTGATATTTTGCCAGCCGGTTCTCATTACTCCGTCATCGCCAAAGTAGTACGTTGACTTTCCGGCTATGGTCAACCATCCTTTTTGAATATCGCCGACGGGTGTGTAATACATTTTGCTTCCGTCCTCCTGCGGCGCCCAGCCCGAAACCTTAACGCCCGCTTTTTCCTGCAGCGCCACTACGTACTGTCCATACTGGCGCAGGATGCTGCCAAGTTCCGCGATTGTATAATTAACGCCAAGATCTGTCGCGTACACCATTCTGGTGTTTATGGCGTCCAAATCATTCCGGTCGAGTTCAATAATGCGAACGCCTCTCAAAATGTCCCTTAAGTCCGGATACTGTACATATTCTTCAAACATGTCCGGTCCATATTGATAGTAGCCGACGTTTGCGTCAAACCCAAGCAAAATGCCATTATAATTTCCGATATAGTCGTTTTCATGGGCGTGAGCGACGAAAATACCTTTGACATCCCCTGCCAGCTGCGCTGCAGAATATAAGCCGCTGTTTACATTGGAGCAGAATTCCGTTCCGTATCTGGAGCCAACGACGCCATATTTTTCCTTCTCCTTGTACATTAACTCAAATTCCGGCAACGTGATGTGCAGGAACATGACGGCGTTAAGCTTGCCGTAATCCTCGCTAAGCTTCCGGGAGGTGTTGTAATACCACGCAATCTGCTGAGGCGTAACCCAGTCGTATCCGGCGATGCCGTTAGCGGCAATGGAGGGAATGCGCGCAGTGTAACTGTTGCTGTCAAGAGCCCAAATCGTGTATAGCGGTTTCTCGCCAGCATTGTCGTAGATTAATTGATACATATCGCCCACCGCGTATGTGTTGACGCCGTTGGGGTAGAAATTCTCGGCGCCGCTCATGCTCGGGCGGTTCACGTTATGCTTGAAGCTCATGAATTGCTCAAGCTGCTTTATTTTGTTCCAGCCTTCTTCTTTAATAGCCGTAGCGACATCCTCATCATGGTTGCCATAAACGACAAACCACGGAACCTGTCTTTCTTCCATAGGCGCGACCATTTGTCTCATGTATTCCAGCAAATCTTTTGAATCCATATCCTCGCCGTAAAGGTCCCCGTTAATAACTACCAGATCCGGCTTTTCAGCGTCAAGTGCAGCGCCCATAAGCGTAGGGGTTCTGGGGTCCAAAGTCGGTCTCGTGCCTGATTTTACATAATCCTGTGGATCGGACGTCTCCATTATCTTGAATTTTCCATCCGCATTGAACCTGAGGTTGTTCGGCTCTGCTGCGGCTGCCGCAAATGAAATTACCAACATGATACATACGACCATTAGAAAAATGGACATCAATTTGAAGGGACTAACTTTCATAACGTTCACCTCTTGATAGTATTTTGTACGTTATATGTACGCTTCTTAACATAACATCGCATGGTAAACAAAAAATCACAAGAGTGTAAACATTCTGTAACACTGGATAATTTCAAATCATAGGATTTTAAATTTAGAAGCAGCTTCCTTCGCCTTTTTTAAAGTATACATGCGATTATGACGAAAATTTAAGAGAAGCGATTTTCCAAACTTATAGAACATAATAGCAGCTTCATTAAGTAAACGTATGTTTTTGAAAAAGAGGTGAATTAAATGATAGGGATCCTGCAATACAACAAATTATTTGACGATTATTGCTGGATGGGAGCTCAAAATGCTCCCTCTCTTGACATTGACGTATTCGGCGATGACACTTGTTACATTCCTGAATCGCTTGACTTTGAAATTTGCATGGACGACTGGTGGCCGTCGTTTACGGCGGAGGACGCGTTATGATAAACATATCTGATCTGAATTTAATGAAATCATCCGAGGAAAAAGCCTCCCTGACAGCCAGGCTTAATCAGATGGCTTTGGAGCGCGTAGCGGAAAAAATAAAACAATCGTCGGGGGAAAAAGAAAAGGAAGACCCCGCAAAAGCCGTCTTAAAAGCGTATCTCGCGCTTGACAAAGAGATGATGAAAGTTATGGACGAGCACATTGAACGGGTTCGTAAGTCAAGCGAGAGAAACAAAGAGCTATATAGAAAACTGTCGCTGAAAAAGGAATTTGAAAAACTCGCTCGAATGCGAAAGGAACATTTTGACGAAGCGGCGGAAAAAGTCGAAGAGCAAAGAAAACTACAAATTACAAATAAAAGACAAAAACAAAGACTGGATGTTTGGGCGACGTAAAATCAATTCGGAATTCGGAATTTGTTACAGATCTGTGCACGTAGCAATAACAAACGCATAATAATGACGATTTTGGGGCGCGAGAACCGCCCCTTTTTTTTATTAGCGCATAGATTGCGAATCGACTAATTTTTACTGGATTTAAAAAAAGGATAAAAAAAGCTTCAGTTTAGTATTTTATGATAAGTTTTTATTGACAATAATCCTCATAATTTATTATACTAATATACAAGAGCAAATTTCAGACGGAAATTTGCGCAAGTAAATTTTAGAAGGGAATTTGCTAAAGAATAAAGGAGGAAAAGATATGTCAATACGTAAAATTTTTGTAGTATTTGCGGTAGTTTTATTGTTTGTCGGATCGGCGTTTGCGTTCCCGCACGACCCGAAGCCAAGCACCATTCAGGAAGCTGGCGAGGGTATCCCGGGATTCAGCGGATTTGACGGCACATGGTCGTCGGCTTTAAGTCAAGGCTCGGGCGACTCGTTAAGGCTCTATAATTTCTTTCACACGGAATTTGGTAATCTCGGCGGCCCTGGCGGGACAAATGACCTGAACATCTGGAATTCCCCGAGCTTCAACGCCGACAAATGGGGACAGCAAAAAGCCGGATGGGAATACATGCTCAATAATCCCGGAACAACTCCGCCTGCAGTCCTTGGACGCGCAATGTTCACCACTCAGACGGAATTGACTAATTTCGTCGAGGATTTGCCGAGAACCAACCTTACTGTCGAGTATTTGGGCGAGATCCCGAGAGGATTCCCGTTCCCGTTCCTGATTTTCTCCAAAGGCAATACCGACCGTACCCCTGCAGGACTTGTCAAGACGGGAAAACCGCTTGTCTGGGTGCAGGGCAACATTCACGGCGGAGAGACGAGCGGCCCGGAGGGAGTTTTGGCTCTCGCTTACGATTTAGCTCATGGAAGATATGACAGCTACCTTGACAAGGTCAACGTAATTTTGAACCCGCGCGTCTGCGCGGACGGCGCCAAGGGTATGAGAAGAGAGAGCCGCGACCTTCTCGCGCTCCAGTGGACTCCTCAGCCTGAAGCAAGGGACCTGAACCGCGACAACATGCTTCTCGACCTTCCTGTCACCCGCGCGATGAGAAAAATGTTCCTCGCGTACGGCCCGCATTTCTGCGCCGACCTTCATGAACGCGGCGCCAGCAGCATCTCCGCTGAAATAACAAATAGGTTTGGCGTGAAAATCGACAACGACGGCGGCGACATCGGTTCCAGCGGAACCACTATCCTTCAGGGAACGAGAGAGCTCATCCGCCTTCGTTACGAGTACATGGAACCCGCGCTCGCGAAGCTTGCCGAGCCTTACGGAGTAGCGTTCGGACTCTATCGCGAAGGCACGGATTCTATCGCTCACGGTTCAAGCAATAACTGGGCGACATCCTGGTCGAGCACCAGATGGGCTCGCCTTGACGGCGATACGTGGCCCCCGGTTAGCGGCCCCAACAGAGGACCTTACTGGGAAGCTGGATATAGCAGCAGCTTTGTGACCAACACCGCGTGGGATCCGGATGCGCCTTATTATGTCATACCGGAAGCTTATTACAACAACCGCAGCAGCCGTAACATTAACGCTATGCCAGGAGTTGTGAGCCAGCTGTTCGAGAATAAGGGCCCCAGCGGAAGGCTTTTCTGGGAACGCAGAGTTGCCACAGGATACCTTTGCGCGCTCTCAATCATCAAAACAGCCGCTGAGCAGGGAGACGAGATCCTTCCGAAGATAATGGAAGTAAGAAAGAATTTCGTCGAGAAGGGTAAAACCGTAAGCACCAGCGACATGGTGCCGATTCTTGTAGTCCAGCCGAGGCCGACTCATTGGAACGCCGGCAGCGAAGCGGTCAGAGACGCCAACAACGTGAACTATCTTGCGGACTTTGGTTATAAGGGCAGAGAAGTTGGCTACTCGGTCGTCGACCTTGGTTTGGCGAATGTTTCCGATCCTAAGGACCTGAGCGCCGTAGTGAGATATGACGGAACAAAAGGACTCAGAAAGAGAGTAGCTAACCCGACAAGCAGCGCCGATTACGAGCCGCTTAAGGGCGCCGCGATATCGGGCGACTACCATCAGATGTTCAAATTTGAAGCGACTTGGCTTGGTTGGACAGTAAGAGAGCGCATCCGTCCCTACGCTTACATTTTCGAGGGACCGTACGCGAACGAGCTCGCCACCCGCATGATGATCGCGGGAATTACAGTGAAGCGCCTTGCCAAGGATGTTACCATTGACGTCGAGGGTTGGAAATACAAACAGCAGCCCTATATCGACCTTGCCAACTCCGGTACTTCCGGCTGGCTTAACAGAGATATCGATATATACGAGATCAAGGACAGAGTGTTTAAGAAGGACGCTTACGTGGTCTACCTCGGGCAGCTTGCATCGAACCTTATTTCAATGTACTTTGAGCCCGACCTTCCGTGGAACGTCGCTTCCTGTATTTTCCTTCCGTACATGAGCGTGGCGGCGGGCGGAGCTTCAACCGGAAACTTGTCCAACGCGTTAATCAATGTGGAGATGCCTGCGTATCGTTACCTCAAAGAAGTCGACCTTCCAACCTACGATCTCGATCATTTCCTTCCTCTCGTGAACAGAGGAGCTGTCGCTCGTTTCTTCAACTATCAGACGCAGGAAGCTATTATTGATGTGGCTGATAATTGCGGAGAGGACTTCATAAAGGTCTACGAATATGACTTCCAGGTGCACACGAGAAAAGACGCCCTTGTTGACGGAAAATTCAACATTACGCTTCCGACGGACGGAGATACTTTAGGTTATTACGTCCTCAAGAAGGATGGTTCTTATGAGCCGTTGATTCCTCTTTCAACCAAGATGACAGGCTGGAACATCGGTACGTTAGTAGTTGCTAATCATGCAGTCGCTCCGTTCACTGTCGATCTGACAAGCATGGATCGTCCTGTTGTCGGCGACGGAAGCAACCGTACAGTTCCAAGAGCATTGCCGGCAAATGACGACTTGTTTGGCTTCCGCATCGTTGAGGTAACGAGGGACTGGATATCTCCATTGTTTAAGACTGGCGTAATTCCAGATGGCACCGTATTCACCAGAAACAGGAAGGGCATCAAGTATGTCGATATGTTTACCAATAAGGCGACGATACTTAGCGACGCCATACTTGACGGCTGGAAGATAATCGGCGTGGAACCGCCAAGCGGCCCGGGCTGGAAAGCTACCCTTAAAGACGGCGAACTTATAATTGAGTTTACCGGCGATGCATTCGACGTGGTAGTGACGGTGACGCTTGAAAATACCACAACGGGCGAAGTGGTTAAACTTGAAATAGAGTTCTCCGGCGAGAAAGAAGACAAAGATTGCTGCATAACCATCCCGCCATGCATCGAAGACAAGATCGAAGATGTTCTTGATTGCCTGGGATGCAACGCTGGCTTCGGACTTCTTGCCCTCGTTTTCGCCCTTCCGTTTGTAGTGAGAAAAAGACCGTAAATTAAACAATGTACAATTAACAAAAGCAACATAGCAGCGATTTAGGGGCGGGCGTGTACCGCCCCTTATTTTTAATAATATTATGCAGTTCTGTATTTTCCTAATGGACAAAAGTGGTTGAATTTTATTATAATAATTAATTAGACGGGCAAATTTCAGAAGGGAGTTTGCCTTAAACCAAGGAGGTTAGATATGTCAGTACGTAAAATTTTTGCAGTAGTTGCAGTAGTTTTATTGTTCGCCGGCTCAGCTTTCGCTTTCCCGCGCGACCCGAATCCAAGCGTCATTCAGGAAGTAAGCGGCGATATACCGGGATTTGGTGGATTTGACGGCTCGTGGGTATCGAATTTCGGCTCGATAAACGCGAATAATTTGCGGTTGATGAATTTCCTGACCAAGGAATTTTTCGCCCTTGGAGGCCCGGGAGGAGCGGAGGACCTAAAAATCTGGGACACTCCGTCTTTTTCTGCAGAGAGACTGGCGGCGCAGAACACGGCGTGGGAATATCATCTCGATAATCCCGGCTCTTCCGTTCCGTCTACAGTAGCCCGTTCCTGGTACACTACGCACGGCGAAATGCTGCAATTCATCGAGGCGTTGCCCAAAACCAACCTCACTATTGAGTACCTAGGGGAGATCCCGAGAGGTTTCCCGTTCCCGTTCATGGTTTTCTCCAAAGGAAATTCTGACCGCACCCCCGCCGGGCTTGTCGCCACGGGGAAACCGCTCGTCTGGATCCAGGGAAATATTCACGGAAATGAAGTGACCGGACCGGAGGGACTTCTCGCTCTCACCCGGGACATAGCTACCGGGAAATATGACGAATATCTTGATAAGGTAAACGTTGTGTTCTGCCCTCGCGTTTGCGCGGACGGCGCTAAAGGAATGAGAAGGGAAAGCCGCGACCTTCAGGCTCTCCAGTGGACGCCGCAGCCTGAAGCGAGAGACTTGAACCGCGACAACATGCTTCTCGACCTTCAAGTTACCCGTACCATGAGGAAGATGTTCCTCGCTTACGGCCCGCATTTCTGCGTTGACCTTCACGAATGGGGCGGCAGCGGCGGTAACTTTAACGCGGGCGTAGAAGCCGTGTTTGGCATGAGAATTGATGCCAGCGGCGGCGATATTGCCGCCAGCGGAACTACGATTATTCAATCCCCGAGGGAGCTAACCCGCCTCCGTTACGAGTATATGCATCCCGACCTTGCGGCAATGGCGCCTAAGTACGGCATCCACTTCGGGCTCTATAGCGAAGGGACCGACACTATCGCGCATGGAAATTCCAATAACTACGCAGCTGCTTGGAATATGACCGGAACCGGTGGCTGGAGGCCGCTGCCGGGAGACAAATGGACTGAGATGAAAGGACCTTACGCGGACGCCGCTTATGGCGGGCCGGTGAATGGAACCAACCGTTCGAGCTTTGTGACAAACTCAGCTTGGGACCCGGACGCGCCGTATTACGTCATCCCGGAAGCTTACTACAATAACCGCAGCAGCCGCAATATTAATTCAATGCCCGGCGTTGTAAGCCTGCTTTTTGAAAATAGGGTTCTCTACCTTGGAAGGACTCTGTGGGAACGCAGAATTGCTACCGGTTATCTTTGCATGCTCTCTACCATAAAGACGGCTGCGGAAAAAGGGCACGAAATAGTGCCTAAAGTGCTGGATATAAGGAGTAAGTTTGTCGATCAGGGCAAAACCGTGTCCGAGAGCGACAAAGTGCCGATCCTCGTTGTTCAGCCGAGGCCGACTTATTGGACTCAAGGCAGCGATCACGTCAAGGACGCGAATGGCGTGAATTATCTCGCGGACTTTGGCTACAAAGGCAGAGATTATGGGTATTCGGTTGTCGATATTGGGCTTGAGACAATAGGTAATCCAAGAAGCATCGATACTATAGTAAGATACGACATGACAAAATCCCTTAAGAATGTGGGAACAGGGCTTGGACGTCCTGGAACCAAGGATAACGCTTATGTCCCGGTCTCCGACGATTCCGGTACGCGCGACTATCAGCCGATTAAGTTTGAGCAGACATGGCTTGGCTGGGCTATGAGGGAACGTGTACGTCCATATGCTTACATTTTTGAGGGGCCGTACGCAAACGAGCTCGCCACGCGTATGTCGATTGCGGGCATTGAAGTGAAGCGCCTTGCCAAGGACGTGACTATTGACGTCGAGGGCTGGAAGTATTTACGGACTCCCTATATCGACCTTGCCAATTCCGGCACCAGCGGCTGGGGAGGCAGAGATATCGATATGTACGAGATTAAGAACAGAACGTTCAAAAAGGATACGTTTGTGGTTTACCTTGCGCAGCTCTCTTCAAACCTCATTCCGATGTATATGGAGCCCGACCTTCCTTGGAACGTCGCTTCCTGTATATTCCTTCCGTACATGAGCGTGGCGCTTGGCGGACCTTCGACGGCGCTTCTGTCACCTCAGTTAGTCGGAATAGAGATGCCCGCATATCGTTACCTAAAGGAAGTTGACCTTCCCACTTACGATGTGAATCATTTCCTTCCTCTTGTGAACAGAGGAGCTGTGGCGCGTTTCTTCGGCTATCATACGCAGGAAGACACTGCGGCAGTAGTTGCGGCTACCGGAATGAAAAACATTAAGGTCTACGATTATGATTTCCAGGTTCACACGAGAACGGACGCGCTTGTTGGCGGCAGATTCGATTTAACGCTTCCGACGAGCGATAAAACAAAAGGCTATCTTGTCCTTTCGAAGGCCGGATATCAGAATTTGATACCGCATTCGGCAACAACAGGCTGGAATGTCGCCACAATAGTATTAGCCGATCATGGACACGCTCCGTTTACTATTGATACAAATTCCGCAGGCAATCCAGTTGTCGGCGACGGAAGCAACCGTACACTTCCGCACGCTCTGCCGAAAAATGACGATTTGATAGGCGTGCGTATTGTCGAGATAGTCCAGATTGAGATAGCTGACCTGTTTAAAGACGGCATGCTTCCTTCCGGCGCTATAGAGACCGCGAATGGCATTAAGTACGTTGATTTGCTTAGCGGCAAGGAGACAATTTTGTGCGAAGGCATGCTTGACGGCTGGAAAATCACGGGCGTAGACCCGAAGAGCGGAACTGGCTGGAAGGCTTACTTCGACAATGGCAAACTTATAATTAAGTTTGACGGAGACGCATTCGACCAGGTAGTGACAGTGACGCTTGAAAATGCCGTAACAGGCGAGCTGTTCTCTCTTGAGATTGAGTTCTCAGGAGAGAAAGAGAGCATTTGGGACAGGCTGCTTGATCGCGCAGGCTGCAACGGCGGAATGGCAATGCTCGCGCTGTTTGCTATCTTCCCGTTGTTCTTGAGAAAAGACAGGGACTAGAAAGACAGGGATTAGGGATTAGGAAAGACAAAGACATTTTCTATACGCTGATAATAAAACCTGTCTCTAAAAATGGACATATCAAGAGGGCGGCGTTTCCCCTCCTTTGGAGGGTAAGCAGGCGACCGGCGAAGAAATGAGCCGTGTTGATCGCTTAGTTTTTTCACCAGTGGCGCGAAGCGCCGGAGTGGTTGCCGCCAGCTTGATTTTGGATATTTTGAGGCATAACAAATGGCTATATTAGCCGGATCAACAGAATAAAAGCAGCATCGCATCTCAGATGAATTTGATGCGATGCCGTTTTTTTAAAACCTGTATTTAATCCCGGGAATTTGGATCGAATACTATTAACTTTGTTTACAGCTCCGACTCGTTATTTAAAGGGGCGGCTTGTAGCCGCCCCTACAAAGTCGGTGTTCATTATGCCGCTCAGCCACAATATATTGTTGTTTGAATGACTATTTTTACAGCCTTAAGTTAATTCATACGTATATAACAGTGTACTTTTAAACTACTCAATTATACCAAAGTAGAATATTATAGCCATTGCGATGGGGGCTACAACTCTTGCAAGCCAGAGCCATACAGTATAGAGACCAAATGGGTGAAGCCCGTCGCTTGTAACTTCTTTTTCCAGTTTATCAGCCATCATCCAACCCGCGAAGAGAGAAATGAATATTCCGCCAAGAGGCATGAGGATCTTATCCGACAGATACCCCATGGCATCCATGAACTCCATACCGAAAATCACCGGCGATCCGCCGAGAGACATTGCGGAAGGAACTCCGAGAGCGGTTATGGCAATTCCCATTGCAATGGAAGCTTGTACGCGATTCCAACCAAGTTCATCCTTAAAGTAAGCGACGACGACCTCAAGAAGTGAGATAGCGGACGTGAAGGCGGCAAAGAAAAGCAGCACAAAAAACGCGGCGCAGAAGAACATTCCGCCGCCCATCTTAGCGAAAACTCCGGGAAGAGTAACGAACGTAAGTCCGGGACCCGCGCCGGGTTCGACTCCCAACGCAAATACCGCCGGGAATATGGCAAATCCGGCAAGGAAAGCAATAAGCGTATCCATCGAAACTACATAGAAAGCCGATGACGCGAGGTTGTCCGATTTTTTAATGTAGCTCCCGTAAGTTATCATACAGCCCATGCCAAGGGACAACGAGAAAAACGCCTGTCCAAGAGCAGCAAGAAGCACTTTTGGGGTTAATTTTGTGAAGTCCGGTTTCAAATAGAACTCTATTCCTTTCTCGGCGCCCGGTAGCGTCACAGCGCGCACGATAAGGATAACAAGTATAAGCAACAAGCCGGGCATCATTATTTTGCAGGCTTTTTCAATACCCTGGCCGATTCCGCCGGCGACAACGATAATGCACATTATCATGAATACAACCTGATATATTACGACCTGAGTGGCATTAGAAACGAAACCGCCAAAGTAATCTCCCGCCCCGCCGCTTTCGGCAATAGGCATAAGGTCGGTGAAACTTGCGATGAAATACTTAATTGACCAGCCGGCGACAACTCCATAATAAGACAGGATGACAAATCCGCATAAAATGCCTGCCCATCCAACAAGCTGCCATAAAGGGTTCTTTGAAAGAACCGCAAAAGCTCCAACAGCGTTTTTCTGAGATGCGCGTCCAATGGCTAACTCCGCAAGCATGACCGTGAACCCGATGAAAAGTACGATGAGAAGGTAAACAAAAACGAACGCGGCGCCGCCGTTTACTCCCGTGAGATATGGGAATTTCCATATATTCCCCAACCCTATAGCCGAGCCCGCGGCCGCCATTATAAATCCAAATTTGCTACCCCATTGTTCTCTATTTTCATTACCCATTAACAAAAACCTTCCTTCCTTTAATTTTATTAAATTTACTCTTAAGAGTAACCCTAAAGCTCTTATCAGTCAATATAGATTCTATTAAAATATTATATTTAATGAAATATAATTTTATACTTTTATTACAATTGAACTATTTTCTCAGAAATCAGCCCGCCTAATCTGCTCGCCTCCTCCGCCTCATTTTCAAATCCGGCGCGCCCCATCAGGCCGTAAGTGTAATTTTTCCCCTGTTCGACCCCGGGCTGATTGAAGGGATCTATTTCAAGAAGCCGCCCCGTCATGCCGGTAACATACTCGTAGAACTGTATGAGCGCTCCCAGACGATATGCGTCGAGCACGGGGATCTGGAGCATCACGACCGGTCTCTTTGCTTTAACGAGCGCAGCCGCAGTTGATAAAGCTTCGCTGTTCCGTAGGTCATTCATTGACTTTCCGAATAAATACGAAAGCTTCTCAAGGCTTTTTTGAGGCGCGGCAGGGATCATGACATCGGTAGAGTTCCTTTCAACCGTTAAAATAGTGAACAGTTTATCATCGGGGCCTTCAGTATAAAGCTGAACCTGACTATGCTGATCAATAGCTCCAAGCGCGCGTATAGGAGTTGTGCCTTTGCCGTTTTTCCCGATGCTTTCGCCCCAAAGCTGGGCATACCACTCGCAAAAACGTTCAAGAGCGTCTACATAAGGCATAAGCACGCTCATATTTCGAGAACCCTTTGAATGTAAATAAGAAAGTCCGCTCATTATCCAAGCGGGATTATTCATGACCTGTCCAGTTGAAGCTATGTGTTTGTCCATCGCTCCAGCGCCCTTTAGCAGGGAGTCGCAGTCTATACCAAGAGCCCAGCCGGAGAGGAGCCCCACGCAGGTAAGCACGGAGTAACGACCTCCGACATCTTCAGGAAGAACTAAACTTTTGCAGCCTATTTCGTCGACAAACGGACGGAGTATTCCCTTATCTTTATCCGTAATAACAATGACGCGCTCCCGCGCGGCGCTCTCGCCTATCTTATCCCGTAACCTTTCCCAAAAGAAAAGGAAGTTTGCCATAGTTTCAGCAGTGGCGCCACTTTTGCTAACCACAATAAACGCAGTGCTGTCAGGGTTTACAAGATTCCATATTGCGCGATTATCGACAGGATCGACATTGTCGGACATGAAAAAGCGCGGAGCGTTGCGCATTTTTTCAGGGAGTTCATTCCAGTACGGAGGGAGCATAGCGTTATTGAGCATCAGGTTTCCAAGAGCCGACCCGCCGATTCCTATTTGTACAATGCTCTCTCTCGTCGCAAGCCATCGGGAAAGCGCGCGTATCTCTTCAACTCTCTCTCCCGGCAAGTTTACCCACCCAAACCCCTCGTTTCTTCGAGCGGCATTTTCACGCAGCCAGTTATCACCCTCTACAAATTTTTCATTAAGTGATTCAACATTTGATAGTGAGACGCCGTCAGTAAAAGCAGCGCCAAATGATAATGAAAGTAATTTCTCATCTGTGAGTTTAGCCATTACTTAAATCTCCCTTCCGACTGATAAAATGTCTCAAAAACTGCTCTAAATGTATTATACTAAAAAACAGGGAAATAAAAACAGGGAAATAAAAACAGGGATTAGGGATTAGGGATTAGGTAAAAGACAAAAGGTAATATAATTGGGTATAGAAAAAATGGGGAGGCTTTATTATGAACAAATTGGAATTTTCCCGCGCAGACCTGGAAAAGCGGCTTGACCCAATAATTGAACGCTATCGAGGCAAATCTGGCGCCACGATACCTCTGCTTGCTGATGTTCAAAAGGAATTAGGATATGTAGCGGAAGAGGCTGTATCATACGTATCCGAAAAAACCGGAATTCCAGCTGCAGAAATGTTCGGAGTGGCGACATTTTACGCAATGTTCCGGTTTAAACCTCAGGGCAAATTTGTTATAAAGCTTTGCAGAGGGACGGCATGTCATGTGCAGGGTTCTGCGCGGATTGCAGAGCAGCTTGAGCGGACTCTCGGCATTGAGGACGGAGACACGACGGGCGACAAACTGTTTTCCATTCAATATGTCGCCTGCCTTGGCTGTTGCAGCCTCGCCCCCGTCATGATGGTAAATGAAGAAGTCCACGGTCGGTTGTCGCCTGAAAAAGCCGCAGATGTTCTGAATCATATAAGCAAGCGAGGTAAATAAAATGAACAGGAATAGTATAAATAAAATACAAATAAGATTAGGGCTCGCAAGCTGCGGCTTAGCTGCCGGCGGCGCTCCTCTTTGGGATATCTTTAACTCTCTTATTAAAGCCAGACAAGATGTAGAGATTGTAAAAGTTGGCTGCCTCGGATACTGTTTCGCCGAACCTATGGTTGAAGTAATATGCGAAGGGAAATCTACGGTATATGGATATGTGGACGAAGAAGCCGCAAAGGCAATCGTATCCCAACACATCAATAATGGACAAGTTGTCGAAGGTAATCTTGTGCTTGCGGATGGAACGGTAAACGAGAATACTATTCGCGCCGGTAAACAAATGCGCGTTGTACTGCGAAACTGCGGAGTAATAGATCCTGAAAAAATTGAAGAATACATCGAAAAGGACGGCTATAAAGCCCTTGAAAAAGTGCTTCTAGGCATGACTCCCGAACAGGTGATCAATATATTGCTCGAAAGCGGGCTCAGGGGGCGGGGCGGAGCGGGATTTCCGACCGGAATGAAATGGAAGTTCGCGCGCGGCGCAAAAGGCGACGAAAAATATGTCGTATGCAATGCCGACGAAGGCGACCCGGGAGCGTTTATGGACAGGTCTGTGCTCGAGAGCGACCCGCACAGCGTAATTGAAGGAATGGCAATATGCGGATATACAATAGGAGCAGCGCATGGCGTAATTTACTGCCGCGCCGAATACCCGCTCGCAATAAAACACCTGAACGTTGCTCTCGAACAAGCGCGAGAGAGAGGTTTCCTTGGTGAAAACATCATGGGAAGCGGTTGGAAATTCGACATACACATAAAAGAAGGCGCGGGCGCTTTCGTATGCGGCGAGGAAACGGCTCTCATCGCGTCAATAGAAGGCGAGCGCGGAATGCCAAGGCCGCGTCCTCCTTTTCCCGCAAACAGCGGCGTATGGGGCAAGCCAACAAATATTAATAATGTAGAGACTTTCGCAAATGTCGCGTGGATAATACAGAACGGCGCTCCTGCGTTCAATAAATATGGCGTTGGTAAAAGCAGAGGTTCAAAAGTATTTGCGCTTGCGGGAAAAATTAAAAAGGGCGGTTTGGCCGAAGTCCCGATGGGAATGCCCTTATGTGAAGTTATATACGATATCGGCGGCGGAATAGAAGGCGGCAAGAAATTTAAAGCGGTGCAGCTTGGAGGCCCGTCCGGAGGGTGTATACCGGAATCGCTTTTGGATACGCCCGTTGATTATGAATCGATAAACGCAACCGGCGCGATAATGGGCTCCGGCGGAATGATCGTGATGGATGAGGACACATGTGTGGTCGACGTCGCAAGATATTTCCTTTCGTTCGTACAGAAAGAGTCCTGCGGAAAATGTCCGTTCTGCCGGATAGGAACGAAAAGGCTGCTTGAGATCCTTGAACGCATATGCGCAGGCGCCGGAAAAATGGAAGATATCGACCTTCTGGAGGAGCTTTGCGGGCAGATAAAGGACGGTTCGCTCTGCGGGCTCGGGCAAACAGCGCCAAATCCGGTGCTTACAACTATAAAATATTTCCGGGACGAATACATTTCGCACATAAGGGACAAAAAGTGTCCGGCTAAAGTATGTTCAGCGTTGATTCATTACATCATTGACGATGTGAAGTGCATAGGCTGCGCAAAGTGCGCGCGTAGTTGCCCGGTAGGCGCAATAACGGGAGAGGTAAAAAATCCTCACATTATACATGACGAAAAATGCGTGAGATGCGGCCTCTGCAAGAAAGCCTGCCCGGTCGCAGCGATATGCATTGAATGAAGCAGTGTGGTGTGGAGCGTGGTGTGAAAAATTATTATTGCATTCATACAACCCTTGTGTGGTAGTGCCTTTTTGCTTTTTCTCCTTTTGGAAGATGCGTTATGACACAATAAATTTAGTATATTTTTTGGCTGTACGCCAAATAAAGAGAGCCGGGCGCCTAAAAGTGCGCCCGGTTTTAAATAAACGTTGTTTTCTGTCAATTCAAGGCCAAATGAATATAAGTTATATTCACTCAACGACCGGATTATCCAAATAATTTTACCCACGATTCAAAAACTTCATTTTCAATCGAATACAAATAATCTTTACGCCAGTTAAATTTACTTTGTGTTCCCACCAACATGTCGATACCTCTTTTTTGCTTACTGTGATTCCCGATGAAAGAATGCTCACTTCGTAATACGAAGCTCTTGCAAGAGCGCCGTTTGAAGTAACGCCGAAAAATTTACGCCTGCTTTTTCCGCTTCAAAGTTTAGCCATGAAGGGATAGTACAATTCTTTTTCACTGCACGCATATCGTTTTTTTTGCGATACTCTGTAAAATTAATATCGACCAATGTGACTATATCGTTTTCGTCCTCTTTCTGTACATTAGATAAGGCGGTTGGCTGAGGCAAAGATTCATTTTCATCTTCCATATCAATCCCCATAATTCCAATAGCGTCCCGCGCCATTTCCATTGCGTCTGCTGCGTCTTTTCCTTGTGTATTTATATTAAAGTCCGGTACATATACAATAATGTGATCTTTTCCCTTACTTAAAACGATCGGATACACTACCCTCATGAAAAACCCTCCTTTTCTTCTAATGTTTTATTCCAAGTTGCGTCGCTTGATAATGGCTTTTGCTAAATATTCATCGGTTTCGCTATGTCTCACAACGGATTCTCGGTCATTTCCCTTGACATAAATATCATGGTTAGCTCCATGTCTTTTGAATTCCCACCCGTTGCGCTCTAACATTACGACCAAATCCTTTGTTTTCATAGCCTGCTTGTCCTCTTTATAATAATATACGCCTTTTATGCGTATCACGCAATAGATTTCTCAACAAAACCTGTAATTTGTCCAACGATATATTACTGAACGACTATGACTTCAATTCCATTAATTTCGAAATCTACCGGGCCGGAACCCATGTCGTACTTGAACGTTACGCCGTATGTTCCGCTATCCGAGAGTTCTGCTTCCGCTTTTTCATATACAACTCCATCCGCGCCGCTTATGGCAACATCGCCTATTTTCCAACGATAATCCGTTGCACCCTCGATGTCGAGAGCAATCGTCAGTTTTTCGCCCTGCTTGACGGTGACCGGCCCTAAAGTCGCTCCGCGAAGCGAGGCAAGCTTCACGCCCGTTGGCCATCCTTCGAGGTTGTACTCAGTTTCTTCCCTCGGCGCTACTATTAAAAGAGAAGTTTCGTCCGACGTGAACGTCTTTGGCTCGATAGCCGGAGGCTGATTATTGAGCATCATCAGTTTCAGGCTGTTGCACCATGCGAACGCTCCGTTGCCAAACGAGTCCGCTCTTGGAAGGAGCGCAGTTGAGAGCGAGATGCACCATGCAAAAGCGCCTTCGCCTATCAACGCTGTATAGGGTAACGAAATTTCTTGAAGATTTCCCGCGTACATGAACGCGTACGGCCTGACTTCCTTAGCGTCGGAGGTGTAATAGGAATTACTCTTGCCTGCGGGGTAGGCGAAAATAATTTCTCCATCCATGCTGTAAAGAACGCCGTCTATTGATTTGTAATACACGCAGTTCTCCTGTACGGTTATGGAACTTAATCTTTCGCAGTAGCTGAACGCTCCGTCGCCTATCCATTCCAGACTTGAGGGCAGTGTAATCGCTGCGAGCGATAGACAAGAATCGAAAGCGCCATGTCCAATAGACTTCAATCCATCCGGTAGTTCAACGTTGCCAAGGAACTCGCACATTATAAATGTCCCGTTTCCGATTCTTTCGGCTGCTGTAAAGGAAACGCGCACAAGATTCTCGGCGCCGTAAAATGAAAACGGTCGGATATTTTGCGCGTCCGATACATATTCTCGCTGCATCCTCCCCGCCGGGTAGGCGATAAGCGTGTTGCCGTCCGCGCTGTAGAGAATTCCGTCCACGGACTTGTATCGCTCGCTCCCGTCGGCAACGTTAATGGCCTGAAGCTTCTTACACAGTGCGAACACTCCGTCCCCAAACGTCTCCACGGATTTTGGCAGTTCGAACTCTTGCAGCGACAAACAGGAAAAAAATGCCATCTCGCTTATAGACTTTAAAGCCGGAAAATCAACCGACGTCAGGTAATTGTTGTTGGCAAACGCTAAATTTCCGATTCTTACAACTTGGGCGCCCGCTATAGTAATTATGGGAGACGGCACCATGCCGTTTGTGCTCAACGCCATGTCCGGTATCTCGATTTGCCCGTTGTCGAGAATGAGATGAAATCCTATAGTCCACATTTTTCTGAGTTCCACCCAGTCCTCTTGCGTCAGCTGGCCTCCAGTGACGCGTATTACATCCTCAACCTCATAGTCCGTAAGAGCGCTTATCGTTGTTCCTTCAACTTTCTCAATAACCCGCTCCGCCGACCATCCGCGCATAGGGAATAAGCTCAACAACAAAATCACTATTACACTAAAAAAGAATCTACGCTTCATTCTATTTTCCTTTCATATATAGTCGGGCTGTAACAATGACTGCCCGTTACAGCCCCGACAAAATTATTTATTCATTTCATTTAACGGTCGCGCGCTACCTGCGGGTTATTTTTCTCCCGCCCAGTAAAAGCGCCGCAACGAGCACTAATATTCCCGCATAACCCGCGTTACAGCCGCTGCACGGGTCGCAGGGGAGATCGGGCTTTCCAGTGGTTTTGAACTGGAGCGCGCCGTTCGTGAATGTGCTATACCCTACAACAGAGCCGTCTGCGTTGCTGAAATGGACAGCGTATGCGCCGGCAACAAGCCCTTCGCTTATGAGTTCTGCGTAATCAAACTCCGCCTCGAACACGCCCGGCGCAGTTTCGAACACCTGCTTGAGTATTGCCGCAGCGGGATCATAGTTTCCTTCGGAGTAGAAGAAGAACGTCAACCACTCTCCGTCGCTAAGGCAATCCGGGTCAACGGTGACGGCGACAGTGACGTCCCCTGTCGAATCCTGACGCGCTTCCACTGATGCGCCATTATTAGGAAAATCTGTTTCATTTGCAGGATTTTTGCCGTCAAATGGAGGATCAAATGGCGCTGTCGGCTCTGCAAAGAAGGCCGCAGTGTCGAGCGTCATGTAGATAGCCTCGGGAGAAATGAAACGCGCGTCCTTGACTCCGTCTCCCATCAGGAAGAATCCGCGTTCCGTTACCTCTCCGCGTCCTTTCATCTCCGGCGGGAATCCGTTGGCTGCCACAAAAGCCGGATTCAGCCTAAAGAGGTCAGGCGTGGAGTTCGCAAGAATCGCCTTGGGCGTTAAGTCCGTATCCCCGTCCGCAATAGCCACATTGATAGAGATGTAGAGCGAATTGGGATCTCTCGCGGATACTCTCTTAAAGAAGAACTTCTCTGCAGGCATACTTCCCGGAACCGTCAAAACGACGGGCGCGCCGTCGCGCACAATTCCAAATTTAGCCTTGGACAGTATTTCTGGAATACTGCTGTTTTTCAGAGCATTCCAAGCGACGCCGTCCATTCCCAGGGCTTTTTTGGTCAGCTTGAACTCAAGCCGCATCGGCAGCACGAAGTTGTTAGCTAAGTAATCCGCGTTGTTCAGGGGAAGGTAAACGCCGCCCGAGCCGTGGCCTGCCGCCATGGCTGTTACGGAGCGGTTGCCAGAGAAGCGGGACACTTGCATCGGGATTTCGAACGCTGTCGCAGCCGCCAGAGTTTGACCGCCAAGAGCGGAAGCCGGTACAGCGCCCGAAGCGTCACGGTATGTGTCGAGCACTACGTCGAGAAGGTCGAGGTCCGCTCTGTTGGGATTGTAGCCCGGTATATCCGCCCACATAACCTGCGCGCCAGCCGGTCCGATGTAACGCGCCATCTCCACCATGGCGTCAGCGCAGATCTTGCCCGTCTGTATTGCAGCGCCCACTCTCATTCTCTCGTTTGCGGTGTGGAACCAACGCTCGTTTCCGGGCAGGATCGCCCCGAAACAGGTCATTTTGTTAAAGTAGTCCTGTGAGAAATTTCCTCCCGTTGACCCGGTCGGGTATGTGACTCCTAAAAGCTCCTTAAGATCTTCCATGCCTGCGGGCGCCGCCACTGAATTCCTGTAGCTTGCCATCAACACCCTGTACAGAATATTGTCGTGCTGAAGGGATATGGTGGGAGCGGAGTAGCTCGGAGTTGCAGCATTGGAATAACTTGATCCAAGATAGCTATATGTGCCGGTTACGACTGTCCAACCCTTGCTGTTGAAGGCGTCGACCATCTTCTGGTGAGCGGCGACATATTCAGCTGATGTGGAATACATACTGCGCGCGAAGACCCTCACGACAAATCTGTTCGGGAACGAAGCCGTCGGGCTTGATGTGTTTACGTTTACCGGATATAGCGGCTGCGGGTCGTAGACGATATTGTAATTGGATGAGGAGGCTTGCACTAACAATCCGAAAGAGATGGTCATCATCGCGACCTCACTGTCCGGATGCCTCTCGTAGAGCCCCATCGCCGTACCGAAGCAATCTTCAACGCCGTTCGGCATAAACAAAGCGTCGACGCCATCCGCCAGTTGTTTCAATTTCAGGCTGTTGATATCCGGATAGCTCGCGCTAATTGCCGCAAATCCCTTGCTGACTAAGTGCATAACCCAGACTATTCCGTTATGCCCGTAGTATGGGGTAACCGCATCGACAGGCTTATGTGTATTGGCTGTTATTCTAATGTCCGAGCTGATATCCTCAATGGTCACCTTTCCTACCCAGCCTTTGGCGTCGACCTCGGCTTGCACCGCATTTTTGAAAGCGCTGACGACGGTGGGCGAAACGCCGTCGACTGAAAGCCTTACTCTCGACTGCGACGGGATGTGATTCCCTGAAGCGCCGATAATGTCAATTATAGTCGGTTCGTTCGGCCTTGTTGTCACATGCATATCCGCAGCAACGAGCCTGAACCCTTTACTATCATCACTGGACAAATCAAACATAACCGATCTTTCGTTGCTGCTGCTGGTGCCCATTGTGACGGGGAATCTGGAGTCCGCAGTGTACGACGCAATCGGAATCTCTTCCCGGTTGAGGTACTTGTACGCCCAGTTGTCGTAGAAGCCGCTGGCGACTGTGTGATACGGAATATCAGCGTAGGTGAGCGTATTGGCAACGGTCGGTATGCCGGGGTTGTTGTCCTCGTACACTCCCATAAGCACGCGGATACGGCGGTCGAACGGCAGTTTAGCGTCCATTATGGCCTTCATCGACACCAGCGTTGCGAGCGTCGGGCCGCTATCGTCCTGTATCCCGCATCCATAAATCCAGCCATCCTTTACGTATGGCATCTTGTACGCTAAAGGATTCAGAGCTCCCGTCTCGTCCACCCAGCGCGGGCTGTTATAAACGCTAATGGACGCAGGAGGCGAGTCGAGATGGCTCATTGCCATAACCATCTCCGGAGCGTCGGCGTCCCCTATCTCGGCGTAAATATAGTTGTAGGGCTGGTAATGTACGACATTCAGGAAGCCAAAGCTTTTAGCATGCTCAACCGCCCAAGTGAGTTTGGCTGTTTTCCGAAGCCCCTCATTTCGATTGGCTGTCGTGTTCGCTACAGGGAACGGGTATGCTGTCCCAGCGCCGCCGGTTCCGCCGCTGCCGCTGCCGTAAGATATTGAATCGTATGTAGCGCCAAAAAGCATAGTGTTAATAAGGTCAGCGCTAAGCGCCTCAATTCTGGAATGTATCGCGGCTCTTTCCTTCTCTGTAACGGTAGCTTCGTATTGTTTCGGCGCTGCAAAGGCAATGCCTGACAATATCAATACTATAACAAAACCGCACAATATGTTTCTCTTTCTAAAAACACACATTTAAATCCTCCTCTATTATTATTTGACACGGACGAGCATGCTGCTATAAATATGCAAACAAAATACTTTGCGCCATCATAGCGCAGAGGCTATCAATGTCAGAGTCAGTAATATATTATACTGCATATAGTTTATAAAAAGTAGTAGATATCGTTTATAGACCTGTGATGTAAAAGGTTATAATGGCAATAATAAATTATTTTTATGAAATTAATCATTATTGTAATTGTAATTTCATCAATTAGCTGGTAATATGCTTATATTTGTATGGAGTTATTGCAGTAGAATCATTGTTTAAACAGAATCTGTATATACTTCAAACAATTTAATCTGTTTAGTTTTTTTGTTTTATGAAAGGAGGGGGTTGATAACAGTATTTGGAGGTAATTACTGTTCGTAGCGCGCATACCTTTATGGTTCTCAAAACCGTAAAAATCAATAATTACTTGACGGAGTAAAGAAAATATTGAATGCTACTCCATTGCAGACAAAGAAACAAGGATTCAAGTATTTAATGATTTCAATAATATCTATTACTCAGAAAGGAAGTATGTTTATGCGTAAATTTCTATGTGTTTTTTTAGTTTTGCTTTTCGCTATGCTTATCTGCGGAACTGCGGTCGCTGGCGTTGCTGTAACCGGAGTGGGAGTCCGTTTTTCATCTATAAACCTTGTTCCAACAGAAACTAAGCAGCTTACAGCCATCGTCCTCCCTCCTGACGCGACGAATAAGACCGTAACATGGAGCAGCGCCCAGCCTGACATCGCTACCGTAAACTCAACCGGCCTTGTAACAGCGGTATCAGCAGGAGTTACTAATATTACAGTCACTACGGATGACGGCGGAAAAACATACGGTTGCCATGTCACCGTACTTGACCAATCCGGCAGAACACAAGTGTTGGATTCAGAACGCGTAAAAGTTCATTCAAGAATTGACGCTTTGGTCGGCAGTCAGACCGACCCTTTAAGCACGCCGTACACCCTTCTCGGCGGAATGGCTACCGGGGCAACTCATGATATGGTATCAAGAGGTGTCGGCGGCGGCACAGCGCCGACGGCTTACCCGTTCCCGGTGGGCAATACTGCTTTAAACGAAAATGAAGGCGTCAGAAAAACAGCGGGTTTATTTTGGAGCAGGCAACTTGCGCAGAATCTCGGATTCCCTGTTGTAATACAGCGCCAGCCGTATAATTATGTTTACGCGGAGTTCGGCGACCCTGACGCGCCGGAGATGACGCTGGCGATGAGCCACCTTGACTATTCGACAGGTTCCACCCATGCGAACTCGTTGACGCCCAGCATGGCGAAGCATGATCGGTGGAGAGGCCCGGATCTAAAGGTAGGCCCAGCATCGGCATATTACAAAATTGCTTACAGAAGCCCATATATACATGACGGTTGGCTATATGGCGCCGGAGTGCAGGACGACGGCGGCACAACGATATCGACCCTCATAGCGGCAAAAGCTCTTATGGATACGGGATTGCCGATTGACAGACGTATTCGTATAGTAATGGCCTCTTACGAGGACGGCAGCCCCGGGACGCCGTCCGTTGCCAACACCAAAAACTTTGTGGATATCCCTTATGGTTATGCGTCTAACCCGTCATTCTACTGTAGCTGGGCGTACAAGCTTCTTAACAGGGAAGAGATGCCGGTAGCGTCGTACACAGCAGATTCCCGCTTCCCCATGATTATTGGAGCCTCCTATGCTGCAACTCCAGCGGTTTCAATGGACTTTTCGGCTGACGTTGGAAAAGAATTCAGCCTTGTTGGGGGTAGATTGGCAGTGACTTTGAGAACAGGAGACGAGACGTTGGCGGATATTATTAACGGCTCAGCCAATCAGATGCCTACAAGAGCAATATTCGCTATAAATACGTCATCGGATAAGTTCGTTCAAGACCTGAAAGACGCCGCCTATAATAGAGGATGGTCAACTGTCAGCACCGCAACAGAGCTTGCTAAAGTGGACGTCAAAAAATCGACGGATTCTGCTGATATTGTACTAATTGAGATTAACGTCGGTCAAGCGATGGAATTCCCGACGCCTCAGTACGGCAATAACGCAGTAGTCTGGGGAATGGCGCTTCTTTCAGAGGCGCTTGACAAGGCGGGAATAACAGCCGCTGACCTTCAGTTGAAGAAAGCCGCAGAGGGAATAATAGATCTTTGCTTCCGCGGCGGAGTGGAAGATTACTTGGGGATATATATGGATGTTCCCGCAGACCTTATTCGCAATCCCAGCAGCGGCTGCCCGGGTTTTACATTATCGCTCGGTGTAATCCCCACAAGTACTAATATTAATAACCCTTACGTTTCTTTCTATCCAGAAACCGTCGGGGGGGTAAGTAACGTTTTCAACATTACGCTTAGCATTAGAGGCAACCACGGAAACATCGCAGACCACAACACTGCTTCTACCGCCATCAGGAACGCATGGATAGGCAAAGGGTTTGGCATAGGAGCAATAGGCTTCGCCGCTTGCAATCTGTATGTGACTCATGAACACCCGCTTAATTCGCTTCTGTATGCGAGCTATAAGGCGACGATGAAATCCGACCCTGAGTTTTTCAGTGATATTTCTGACTACGTTGGCGTCGCCGCTCCTCAGACCACCACCGGCGGGGTATATGCCTCGAACTTCCTTGGCAAGATGAACGCTTTCGGAATGACGATTCCGGGCAACGAACGCTGGTTACATACGGCAAATGAGAGAATGAAGGTTAAATCGGCCCATCAAATGACCAAGTTTTTTGCAGACGGACTTCTGGAATTGGCTCGTTATCAAGGACCTGCGGGCGCCCAGTTCATGTGGGCGGATATTCCTGGACTTGATCCAGACAGAGCCGACCTGGACATTCTTGACGTCACGGTATTGACGTATAAGGACGCAGCGAGCGATATCCTTCCTTCACACCATAGCGGCAAATATTTGCTTGCGGCAACCTCATTCGATATCCCGATGTTCAATGATCGATTTCCCAACTACATTACTGACGCAAAATTCAAGCTGGAGCATGAAACCGGCGGAGTTTATCTTCCGACTACAACTTCTGCCGATTATTTTGTGCTTCCGATGAGGCTTGAGTTTAAGGTCAAGAAACCTGCCGACATAAGCGCTAAGAACTGGCGCACTATCTTGGATGGCAATATCAATGACGTTGCTTCACATTTTTCGTTCAATGTCCTGAATGGAAGCACAGTTGTTCCTTTGACGCTCCCGGCGGGACAGACTCCGGATAAGTTCTTCTACAAGAGAGTGTCAAAGTATGACTCGGATACCCTTTACATTTCAGTCAATGTTGCGATAAAGAATGGCGCTTACACGGGAGTTACAACTGTAGTAGCGGATTCAAAGACAGACCTGTACAGGCTGAATCCGACTTACACGGCGGCTAACCATGACCCGTTCCCGGAACGTAACGAGAAGACGCAAAGAGGCTTCTTTGTATTTGGCGGCGGAAGCAATACAGCGCGTTTCACCACGCCGAACGCTATCTTTGTGGCAATGGAAGAAATGGAAGATGAGGAAGAAGAAGAAGAGTATAATTTTATGTCTTCCTGATAGATAAACATACAGATGGACAGGCCATACTATAAACTGCCTACAACTGAACTCCCTGCTATTGCCCCGAATTCTCCAACCTGAGCAGCAAACAGATGCGAAGGCAACCTTTTTTTATAAATGTAAAACATGTTAATGACGACATTCTTATCAAGAATCCAAACATTTTATGATTACATATATTTATTAGTCGAAACACTGACATTTAAGACGTATACAAAAGGGCAAGTCCTTTCACTTCAATGAAAATCGAAATATGGCGCTTTCGGTATCACGATAATTCGGAAACTCCCTGTTACTCACCCGGTGGTCTGAGGACCACGGCTTCCTTTCGCATTCTAGTGAGGAAGAGACAGAAAAGAGTAACGTCCTACGTACACTACATGAAAAGTACTACAGGGACAAAACGCTGCACTGGATGTGTGCGCACGCATACGAATGCCGCAACAATATAATGAACACCAAATTTTATCCATCGTCTATTGTTTTGTATTTTTTATATAATTTACATTAACTGCAAAAATCAGTATGTGTATGTAATGCGTTTATAACATATTAATAGGCTTAGGATTATATGCGTTTTGCTTTTTGCATATGTAAAATAAAACCACATTTAAACTTTCACTTAGGGACAATCCTATAGATAATGAAGTGCATATTTCACTATTTATAGGACTGGCCCTAAGTGAAGTTTAAGTTTTATTTTACATAAGCAGTAAGCAAAATGCATATAATCCTAAGCTTAATTATACTAATGTGTAATGTTTTTACTGTATATTAACCACCCTGCACCTA
>Ga0082212_10000723_pt1 | contig 48129 bp, 40 predicted proteins | sample TergutNt197P3_FD_71548 | JGI IMG/M metagenome (GOLD analysis project Ga0082212, IMG submission 71548) | Neocapritermes taracua P3 segment gut microbial communities from Petit-Saut dam, French Guiana - Nt197 P3 | ecosystem: Host-associated > Arthropoda: Insects > Digestive system > Gut ... | reverse complement strand
ACAAACTTTTTCCTACACCGAAAATTAGAACCTTATCATATTATTGTAAGTGTTATTGCACGTGGCATATCGATTGGCGATGAAATTGAATATGCCGACGAGATAACACTTGGGCGTTCGATTATTAACAGGGTTAGTTTCAACGATTCAATAAAAACTAATGTTTAATGATTATTCGTAATTCGTAATTCATAATTCATAATTCGTAATTGAATAAGCTATGCTTGAAAATGAAAAAATAAAATTAAGAGCGCTTGAGCCGGAAGACCTGGATGTTGTTTATCAGTTGGAAAATGATACTACGTTATGGTCATGGAGTTGTACGATGGCGCCCTATTCACGGTTTGAATTGCGGCAGTATATCCTGTCAGATAAGGATATTTACGATACAAAACAAATCCGTTTTATTATAGAATTTAAACCGGAACAGAAAGCTATTGGCATGATTGACCTGTATGATTTTGAACCCCACCATAAACGTGCTGCGGTTAGTATCATCATAGACAAGGCGTACCGGAACAAAAGTCTGGGAGGCGAAGCAATTTTATTGTTATGCAGTTATTCGTTTTCATTCCTTAAACTCCATCAGCTATATGCCTTTATTCCTGTTAAAAACGAACCCAGCAAACGCCTCTTCCTCCGTTCCGGCTTCAAGGAAAACGGTTTGTTGTACGACTGGATTCAAACAATCGACGGATATGAAGATGTGCTGATATACAGCCTAATCCCCAATTCGTAATTCGTAAGTCGTAATTCGTAATTAATTAAGCATCGGGTCTTTCGGATAATTGATCCATGTCAGGTAGGGGCCACCAACCGATTCCACAGCATGTTTCCAAAATATTTCATTTTCGGCATACAGGATTTGTCGGTTTGTTGATTTACCGACAAGCCATGAATCCTGATTGATTTCTTCGAGTAATTGATTCTTCGTCCACCCCGAATACCCAAGGAAGAACTTTATTTTACCGGCAATGGGCTTTCCGCTCATCATGTAATAGCTCAGACTTTCAAAATCACCGTCACAGTATAGATCATCATCAACCTGAATACTGTCTGGAATCACGTCGCTTAATGAATGTAAATAGAAAAGGCGATCGGCCGCCACAGGCCCTCCCAGATAGATTGGAATATGAGGAATATTCTCTAAACCGACGATAAAATCGTTTAACCATAAATCTGTCTTCTTATTGAGTACAAAACCCATCGAACCATTTTCGTCATGCTCTATCAACAAGATGACTGAACGTTGAAAAAAAACATTCTGGAGAAATGGTTCGGATATTAGAACCTTCCCTTTTTCCGGCGCCAGATCGTTGTGCCTGATTTTAAAAATATCTTTGTACGGTGCCATCATCACACTAAATGGGGTTGTTTTTTTCAAAAAGCGTCAGCCTCTCTTCCAGTAACACGTACTGGTTTGGCTTAATAAAAGATGTACATGCGCGTATGCCTTGTTGTCGGCTACCTGTTGTACTAAGCGAAATAGCGCTTATCCCATAGAAAATCAGTTCTTCCATTAGTTCGTCGCCCGTCATTCCCGGATAGGCGATCGTAAAATAAAAACCGTCGGCAATCGGCTCGTCACGGTCGAGGTCATAAACAATTCGGAATCCGTGTTTTACAAAAATTGACTTTAGCAATTTTGATCTTCTGCCATATTCTTTTACTTCCTCCACAAAATTGAAAGTACCGTCGGATGCTGATTTGAACATGGCTGCCAGCGCATATTGTGCAGAATGGCTTGTCCCTGACGAAAGCGCATAAAGTACGCGGTGAATATAAACTGTCCCGAAAGTCCCTCCGCCATAACGTTTTGTCAAACCGTAAAAGGCGCGATCGTACAATTTATCGGAAATAGCGGTTATTGCAATCCTTTGTCCGGCATAACTGAATGCTTTCGAACCGGAAATCTGGAGGATATAATAATCCGTGTAACGTGAAACGCTTGGCTGGTATGGCGGCAGAAACGGCGTTCCAAGGTTATTACGAAAATCCATCGCAAAATAGGCCAAGTCTTCGATAACAATTGTATCATATCTGGAAGCCATCTGGCCGATAACTTCCAATTCACTTTCGGTCAGGCAAAACCATGCAGGGTTATTCGGATTTGAATAAACGATAGCGGCAATATTCCCTACGGATAAAAAATCTTCAAGTTTGTTTTTCAGTTTCGTGTCGCGAAAATTGTATATATCAAATGATACATATTTATATCCTATTACCGTGATTTGCTGCTTCTGTACCGGAAAACCCGGATCTATGAATAAAATTGTATCGCGTGCCGGATCGCATTGTCCGCAAGTGAGAAAAGAAGCATAAGTGCCCTGCATTGAACCGGTTACGGGGACACAATGTTCGGGCGCTACAATTGTATTCACAAAAGCCTTGATAAAACGCGAAGCCTCTTTTTTTAAATCATCCAATCCGTTAATATTCGGATAGATAGAGGCAATGCCACTTTGCAATGCTTGAATTTCGGCATCAACCCCCACCTGAGCCGGTTTCAATCCGGGAACCCCCATCTCCATGTGAATAAATTCGGTACCTGTTTCCTGTTCCAACCTGCTGGAGATAGCTACTACTTCACGAATCGTCGCTAACCCAAAATTTCTCAGACCAAAACTATCAATAACTCTTTTTGTTGTCTGAAAATCAACCGGCGTTTGTTTCATTACAAAATTCAATTTTAGAAAATTATTATTCCTACCGCGTTCACTTTAATGCTTTTATCGCTTCAGGCAAACTTCGATCTCTTCCATAGTGGTGCGGAACGGTTTGCTTATTTCAATCTGGTCTTTTACGGCATTAACCGAGTGGCATACTGTTGCATGGTCTTTATTCCCAACGACTTTGCCAATGTGGGAAAAGGACAAGTTCGTATATTTTTTAGATAGATACATCGTGATCTGGCGTGCCTGTACGATTTCGCGTTTACGTGAAAGTGTTTGGATAAGCGCTTCATCCAGATTGAAATAATTGCAAACGACTTCCTGAATTTTAGGAATGGTCAATTGTCTTCTATCCAAGCGTACTGTCTGGCTGATGACTTGTTTGGTCAGTGTAAGGTCGATTTCTTTATTTATGATAACAGAATTAGCCACGAGGGAAACAAGAATTCCTTCGAGTTCGCGTACATTTTCAGTCACATTTTCGGCGATAAAATCAAACACATCATCCGGTATTTCCAGACCTTCATGGTTGATTTTGTTGCGTAATATTTTTTTTCGCAATTCAGGGTCGGGACGTTCAATCTGGGCGGTCATACCCCGTTTCAGCCGGGATATCAGCCGTTCTTCCAGCCCTTGCAAGTCGACCGGCGCACGGTCGCATGTGAAAACGACCTGTTTCCCTAACTGAAAAAGGTGTTTGAAAATCTGAAAAAATATTTCCTGCGTTTTTGTCAGCCCGATCAATTCATGAATGTCATCTAATAGCAGTACGTCAATACTTTGGTAGAAACTTAAAAAATCGTTTGTTATATTTTTGCGCACAGCATCCGTATATTGCATTCGGAACAGGCTGGAGGATACATATAATACGCGCTTTTCAGGATACATTTCGCGAATTTTTAATCCGATGGCATGGCAAATATGCGTTTTGCCTACTCCTGACGGGCCATAGATAAACAAAGGATTAAACGCTGTCTTACCGGGATCCAATGCGATTTTTTCGGAAACGACACGCACTAATTTATTGCAGTCGCTTTCGTAGAAATTTTCAAAACTATACCTTGGGTTCAATTGCGAATCCAAATCCTGTGTCGCCGTTTTAATAGGTCCCGGCGCTTTGGTTGGATCAATTTTGTTTGGATTATATGGCGTTGTACTCTTGGGTTCATTCCCTGTATAAACAATGCTACTGCCATTCAGTTTTTTCGTTTGTCCGCTAACTACCACGCTGTATTTTAGCATGGTACCATTACCAAAAACGCGATTCAGCGTCTTCTTTAAAATATCGACATACCGCTCTTCCAGAATTTCATAAAAATAATGGCTGGGCACTTGTATTGTGAATATTCTTTCTTCGTAAGATAAAGGTATGATTGGTTTGAACCACGCTTCAAAAGCCGCTTCAGGTACGATATCCTGAATGACTGAAAGGCAGTTATCCCACATTAATTTGAAATTATTCCCCATTTTTTATTGTAATAGAATTTTTCTTCTGTAACTTTCACGGTGCAAAGATTATCATTTTTTCAGGAATAAAAAAACTTTATTCTGCGTATCAATTACCATTTTGAAATATCCTATTTTTTTTCAGTAAGTTATGTTTAATATTTTGATATTTAGTATAATGACTACTTCTGATGGTGACGATATCTTTCATCAACAAGTAGAATGGGCATTTGCTGAGTTTTATCATCAATACGGTATTTTTTTAGAAAAAGTACTATTATCAAACGCTTATGGTTTTTATGAAACAGCGTTTTTTTCTTTAAATTTAGAATTTGTCTAAATTTGTAACAAGTGTTGCAAAAATGTTTAATTTTTATTACGACAGCCGTCAGAATAGCGAAAAACGAACATATTTTTTTGGATTCTGCTTGATATCAATCAACAAATCGGATGCACTGCTGATCGTACGGTTCAGGTTATTGTACAACGTTGAATCATTCAAAAACAGGCCGAGCGTACTCTCTTCAGAATTGAGTTGCAGTGATAAAGCATTAAGATTGTCGAGTGTAGCATTCAGGGATTGGACGCTTTGATCGAAATTGAGATTGTTCAAATTATGGCTAAATGTCGACAGATTTTGAGTCGTTTCCTTTAATTCGATAGCAATCGCAGGAACATCCGTTTTAATAAATTCATCGAGCCGCACGGATGATACTTTCAACTGCGCAGTCGTATTTTCCAGATTAGTAAGTGATTGCGATATTGCCGGATTGTTTATCAACGCCTGCAGCCCTGTCAGGATAGAATCCAATTTCGGCATTAATTCGGAAATCATCGGAATAATAGTCCCTTCGACCGATGTGATCATTCCTTCTCTAAACCTCCCTTCCAGCACGTCGCCAGGTTTGTGATATTCGGCAACAAACTTATTCAAGTTAAGATGCAATTCGGCGCCGCTCAGCAATGTCGATTCTATTGTCACATAACTGCCTTTGCTGACCTTCATGCCTCTGTCTAAACGGACTTCGAGTGTTATTTTGTCTACGGTTGAATAATCATACGTGATATCGCGTACTAATCCCACTTTGAATCCCTCTACAAATACCGGTGAAGAGACATTGATGTCTTTTACGTTCGTACATGACACGTAATAATAATTGGCCGGTTTGAACAGGTTGACACCTTTCAGGTAATTAACGCCAATATATAATAAAACAAGGCTTACAACTGTAGTGAAGCCGATAATTACTTCTTTTGAAATGCTTTTTTTCATACTGATGATTTATTTACTGATTGATTCTGATACCGTTTTTTGTTTTGATGATAAAGGCGCCTTTGAAATCTTTTGCCGCTTTTCTATACAGACCTAAAATTGCATTATAATTGGAGGTAGCGCCATAGGTATATTTGTAAATGCCTTTTTCTACGTAAAAACCAATCTCTTTGTATCCTTTAAAACGTTTGTCGTTAAGGGCTAATTGTTTGTCGGATGTGAGAATCTGGACTTTATAAATGATTTCGTCGTGACGATTGGAAGCTGTGACGGCAGCGGTTTGAACGGTGCGTGTATTATTTGCAACAGACGAATTATTTGTTGTACGTGCGTTATTTGTTGTACGCGCATTATTTGTCGTACGTGCGTTATTTGTCGAAGCCGCCGTATTGGAAGGTCCATAATCTGTTTCATCAAAACTGATTGTTTGATTTATTGATCCTTCCACATGCGCGGTAATATCGCCTGATTTACGGTCGTAGTCATTCTTAAAAACGGAAAATGCCTGATAGATAGATTGTGCTAATACTCGCTGGCCTTCTTTAGATACTAAGAACTGCTGTTCGGTACGGTTTGACAGGAAGCCTAATTCAATCAGAACGCTTACCATACCGGTTTTGCGCAAAACTATGAAACCCGCTTGCCGAACGCCGCGATTACCGCGATTGATACGTACGAATGACTTTTGTATTTCAGCTGCTAATGAGACGCTTTGTTCCAGGTGTTTGTTTTGTGAAAACTCAAACATGATGTATGATTCGGATGAAGTCGGGTCGAAGCCTTCATATTTCAACAGAAAGTCGTCTTCCATGGATATAACTGAATTTTCGCGCATGGCGACTTCCAGATTTTCCTCTGAGCTAGCCAATCCGAGCGTATATGTTTCAGTACCTGATACGTTTGGGTTCCTGACGGAATTGGTATGAATTGAAATAAAAATATCTGCTTTATTGCGATTGGCAATCTCGGCGCGCTCGTCTAACGGAATAAAGACATCGGTTTTGCGTGTATACACAACATCCACATCTTCATGATTCGATTCAATTAAGATACCTAACAGCAATGCGACGGACAGATTGATTCTTTTTTCGTATACGGCAGAACTGATACTTCCGGGATCTTTACCTCCATGACCCGGATCTATTACGACCGTAAAACGCTGTTGAGCCTGCACAACTGACAGGATAAATAGTAGCGTTGTTGTTATGAATAATAATCGATTCATTTTGTCAAATAGCGCCACAAACATAAGCAAAAAAAAGGAATTTTCCATATAAACCGCAAAAAATATCCCATATTAATAAAAAAGTAAAAAAGGCTGCCTGCATGATACAGACAGCCTCTTGACTTTTTTTATAACTTATTAAGTTTCCGAGATCACTTCAAATGGTATTTCAACCGAAATATCCTTGTGGATTCGAACTTGTGCTACGAAGTTACCCACTTCTTTCACCGGTTCAGTGAGGTAGATCATTTTACGGTCGACCTCAAATCCTTTTTTTGCTAATTCTTCAGCGATCTGAATACTGGATACCGAACCGAAAATAGTGCCGGTTGAACTTGTTTTGGCGCCAATTACCAGCGTTGTACCTTCCAGTTTAGCAGCAAAATCATGTGCATCCTGTTTGATCTTCGCCACTTTATGTGCGCGTTGTTTTTGATTTTCAGCTAATACTTTCTTTGCAGAAGCCGACGCGATAATGGCTTTGCCCTGCGGGATCAGAAAGTTGCGTCCGTAGCCGTCTTTTACGTTAATGATTTCGTCTTTGTAGCCCAGATTTACTACATCTTCTTTCAAGATAATTTCCATATGCTGTCCTCCTCTATATTATTATTTCATTAAATCGGTCACATACGGTAGTAATGCCAGATGCCGTGCTCTCTTAACGGCTTGTGCAATACGGCGTTGAAATTTCAGGGATGTTCCAGTGATACGGCGAGGTAGAATTTTGCCTTGCTCATTCAGGAATTTTTTCAGAAATTCTGGATCCTTGTAGTCGATAAATTTAATACCGTTTTTCTTGAAGCGGCAATATTTTTTCTTCTTTATATCCACTGACATGGGTGTAAGGTATCTTATTTCAGAACTGTTCTGACTGCTGTTTGTTGTTGCCATGATTAATCCTCCTCCTTAAATTCTAATTCTTCTTCTATTGGTTTGATCTCTTTAAGTTTAGGCGCCTTTATCTCTTCATTTACTCCGGAAGATTTCAGGTTTCTCCTCTTCGTCGCATATTCGGCAAAGAATTTATCCTGTCGGAAAGTAAGGAAGCGGATGACGCGTTCATCACGACGGAATTGCGTTTCCAAGATATCAACAATATTCGCATCAGCCTTAAACTCAATAAGTTGATAGAATCCTGTAGTCTTCTTGTTAATAGGATAGGCCAACTTTCGCAAGCCCCAGTTCTCTTCACTGACTATCTCAGCATGCTGAGTAATCAATACATTCTTGATTTTTTCTACCGCTTCCTTCATCTGCGCATCAGACAAAACGGGAGTTAAAATGAAAACGGTTTCGTAATTGTTCATAAATTCAACTTGTTTTTAAAATTTGCGGGTGCAAAGGTAGGTAATTAAAGTGAAAATTGAAAATTGAAAATTGAAAATTATTAAAAAAAATTACAAACTTTTGCTATTTACCAGAATATCAGATAAATAGAATTTTCCGTAATTCGTAATTAAGCACAGCGCCTCATTCCCATTCGATTGTAGCAGGCGGTTTGGAACTGATGTCATAAACGACACGGTTGACGCCGTTGACTTTGTTTATGATTTCATTCGAAACTTTAGACAGAAATTCATACGGCAGATTTGCCCATTCGGCAGTCATGGCGTCGATTGAAGTAACGGCGCGCAGAACGATTGTATTTTCATAAGTGCGTTCATCGCCGCTTACGCCGACAGAACGTATCGGTAACAGGATTGCGGCGGCTTGCCATACTTTGTCGTATAATTCCCACTCGCGTAATAATGAGATGTATATATCGTCAGCTTCCTGCAGGACACGTACTTTTTCAGGTGTAATATCGCCAAGTATACGGATGCCCAGTCCCGGTCCGGGGAAAGGATGACGGGCAATAAAATTCCTGGATAATCCGAGTTCCTGTCCGATGCGACGCACTTCGTCTTTAAAAAGCAGGCGAAGTGGTTCTACTAACTTCATTTTCATCTTTTCGGGTAATCCGCCTACGTTGTGATGGCTTTTGATTACCGTACCTGCAGCTGTAAGCGATTCTATAATATCCGGATAGATTGTACCCTGCCCAAGCCACTTGATATCATTGAGTTTACCTGCTTCTGCTTCAAAAATGTCAATAAATTTTTTACCTATTATCTTACGTTTTTGTTCGGGATCGGCGATACCAGACAGTGCGGAGTAGAATTGTTCGCGTGCGTTGATACCCGTTACATTCAATCCCATGTCTTCATATGCTTTCAAAACCGATTCAAATTCGTTTTTTCGCAATAGCCCGTGGTCTACAAAGATACAATTCAGGTTTTTGCCGATAACTTTATGGAGCAAAATGCCTGTCACAGTCGAATCCACACCTCCGGATAAAGCAAGGATTACCTTATCGTCGCCCAGCATGGTTTTGAGTTCATCGACCGTAGATTCGATAAACGAGTTCGTCGTCCAGTTTTTTTTACAACCGCACATAGTCAGGAAATCAATTAAATGTTCCTGGAATAAAGGGTCGCCATAGCCAGTATCTAACACAGGATATTTTTTACGAATTTCAAAAAGGGCTGTTTGAAACGATTGTAAATCGTTAGCCGAATCCGGACTGCCGGAAAGAACGACGCCTTTGATAGCTGGATCATTTTCCGGAAATTTGTTGTATGGCGCAATTTCGCTGTAAGTATTTAACTCTCTGATTCTACGACTAATCAGTTGTGAGGTTTGAGAACCAAAATCAAGTACAATAATTTTTTCGTTCATTAAGCAAAGTATTAAATGACTGTGCAAAGGTAGGAATAATAATTATGAATAAAAAAATAATCATGATTTGTTCTACCCAATAATGCGCATCAGAATCTTCATGGAATTGTAATAATTTCGTAACATCCCGTTCCTACTTTTGTCAAAATATACGAATATGAAAATTTTCAGTATTTTTGCAGCAATAATTAAAAGCATATGCCTCCATAATTATCAAACAACCGGATTACGGTTGCCCTCTTTAATACTTATTTATTAATTCTTAATAGAAATATGAACTTGAGCTACAAAAAGAAATTATTCCTTTATTTCGCCATGATTTTTGCCGTTTTTACCATTGGTGTAGTCGTTTTTGAGCAGTCGCGCGAGAAGTTATTCAAAACGCGGACAATGGAAGAAAAACTTGATTTCTTCGCTGAAATTATACATTTATCGTTGCGGGACAATCAGCAGGAAGTTAGTACGTTAGACAATCTGACCCGGCTGTTTCCGCCGCATTTCCGAGTTAGCGTGATTGATAAACTGGGAATTGTGCAATACGATAGTTCCATCAGCGATATCTCGCAACTGGAAAACCATGCTAACCGTCCCGAAATTGCAAAAGCGTTGAAAAACGGAAAAGGAACCGATATCCGCCTTTCCACATCCAATAATCGAAAATACCTGTATTATGCACGAAAGTACGATGAAAGCTATATCCGCGTTGCAATGCCCTACGACGTGCATACGCAACGTCGTCTGAAAACGGATAAGACCTTCCTGTATTTCATAGTTGCACTACTGGCGGCGATGTTTCTACTGATGAACATTATCACCAATCGTTTTGCGAAATCTATCCGGCAACTTCGAGATTTTGTAACCATTTCCGATATGCATGAGATTCCCGATTTCGATTTTCCGAATGACGAATTGGGAGAAATTGGAATGAAAATTACGGAGAATTACCGGCAACTCAGTAATAACAAGAAAAAAATTGATTTGGAACATGAGAAATTATTACAACACATTCACAGTTCGGAAGAAGGGATTTGTTTTTTTGCTGCCGACCGGCATGTTGAATATTTCAACGGACTATTCATTCAATACCTCAATACAATTGCCGACGAATCCGACAGCAATCTTTCAGCTGTTTTCACCGACAATGCCTTCGACGAAATAAACAGATTTTTGGCGCTGGAGAACGGGAAATATTTTGAAACGCAAATTCGCCGCCAGGGAAAAACCTTTTCGTTGCGTGTGAATGTTTTTGAAGACAAGGGCTTTGAAATTATTTTGAACGACATTACCAAACAGGAAAAAACACGACTGCTAAAACAGGAAATGACGGGAAATATTGCCCACGAACTTCGCACCCCTGTTGCAAGTATTCGCGGATACCTCGAAACCGTACTGGAAAACCCGTTAGATGAGGTGCAGAAAAATCATTTTATTTCACGCGCATACCATCAAACGATTGTTTTGTCGGAACTTATTCAGGATATAAGCCTTATCACAAAAATGGAAGAAGCGCCGCAATCGTTCAAAATGGAAGATGTCAATATACATAATTTGCTCGCTTCGCTTCAGAACGATCTGGCTTTATCACTTCAGAAAAAGTCGATCGACGTGCAGTGGAATATGCCTGAAGATTTGACCGTAACGGGTAATCAAAACCTGCTGTACGCCATTTTTCGTAACCTCGTCGATAATGTGATACGTTATGCTGGAGAAAACATCAAGGTTCGAGTCAGTAATTACAGCGAAGACAAGGATTTTTACTACTTTTCGTTTTATGATACAGGAACCGGCATACCTGACGAAAGTCATCTGAATCGCCTGTTTGAGCGGTTTTACCGGATCAACGAAGGCCGTACACGCGACAGCGGCGGCTCCGGGCTGGGGCTTTCAATAGTCAAAAATGCTGTTGCCTTCCATAAGGGAAATATCACAGTAAAAAACAGAAAAGAAGGTGGATTGGAGTTTCTGTTTAAAATAGCAAGGAAATCATAACTGAAATTCGGTTTGTGAAAAATAATTGCTATCTTTGCAACGTTTTGTAGGTTTGAATGACCGTAAACGTTAATAATATGGATGACGAAGAGAAAGAAATAACGCGTAAAACATGGTGGATCATGGGAATTATTCTCCTGATTCTGTTATTGGGTGTTGGTGGCTATTATATTTGGTTCCAGCGACAGCAGATGCAGGAGATGGCGGATATGTTTGCGCTTGAAAAAGAAATTTTATTTGACGATTTTGAAGAAATATCGCTTCAGTATGAAGGGTTTAAATTCAGCGTAAGCAATGATTCACTCATTTTTTTGCTTATTACCGAACAGGAAAAGGTGCAGCGTCTGCAGGAAGAATTGCGAACAGTCAAATCTACCAATGCACGACGTATCAACGAATTGAAAAATGAATTGGAAACGCTGCGGAAGATTGCACAAAGTTTTGTTGTTCAGATTGATTCTCTCAATTCGGAGAACGAAAAATTGAAAGATGAAAACAAACAGGTGACGCAACAGTATCAGCGAGTCGCATCCCAAGCCGCCCGTTTGTCGAAAGAGGTCGATAACCTTTCAGAGCGGGTACAAAAGGCGTCCCGTCTGGATGCGGTGAACATACAGATGAGTCCCATTAACAACAAAGGAAAAGCCGCCAAATTAGATAAGGCCGAGCAACTCATGCTGACTTTTATCCTATCCAAAAATATTACGGCTCCGGTAGGCGAGCAAACTATTTATGTACGTCTGATGAAGCCGGACGATGATGTACTGCTCAAACCGAATTATGGCAATTTCAGGTTTGAGAACAAAGATATTGCTTATTCTTTGAAAAAATCCATCGAATATGATGGCGAAGAACAGCCTGTTACCATGTATTGGCCTGTTGAGGAATATCTTTCGCCGGGTACTTATCGTGTTATTATTTTTGCCGGTGAAAACCAGATCGGTCTAAAACCGATAAAACTATAAAGAGTATATTACTAATCAATTAATACATTATACTATGCAAAGCAGACGTAATTTTATCAAACAGGCATCCATGTTGATGGCCGGAGGAGTGGCTGCTCCTCTATTATCTTCTTGCGTTGTTACACACGTACACACGCACACCCATACACATTCAGTGAACCTATCTGATTTTTCAGGGTATCTAAGCGGAAGTGGCGGCGCTGTCAAATCCGCTAAATATTTAGGTCTTCAACTCTATTCGCTTCGCGATATGGTCAATGACGAAGGAATAGAAAAAGTACTTCAGGTTGTCGCAAAAATGGGTTATAACAGTCTTGAGACTGCGAATTATAATAACGGAAAATTTTACGGTAAAAATCCTGCCGAGTTCAAAAAAATGGTGGATGATCTGGGAATGAAGTTGACGAGTTCGCATCTGAGCCGCGAGTTGACCGGTAACAGAACAGCAGATATGGCCTGGTGGAATCAGGCGGTTGAGGCGCATAGCGCTGCAGGCATGAAATACATGATCATGCCATCGTCGCCATTAAACAGTCAGGGAGGCGCTACGCGTGAAAACCTTGAAAATTATTGTGATTATTTTAATGAAATAGGCAAAGTTACTTCCACAGCCAGCATCCAGTTTGGATATCATAACCATGATGGAGAATTTAAAAATAAAATTGATGGTGTTTCTGTGTTCGACCTGATGATACAAAAAACAAGCCCGCCACATGTTTTCTTCGAATTAGATGTGTATTGGGTCAAAATGGGCGGATTCGATCCGGTTGACTGTATGAAAAAAAATCCAAGCCGCATCAAAGTATTGCACATTAAAGACGAAAAAGCCATTGGAGTACATAATGTGGTAGACTTCAGAGCCATATTTAATCAGGCATATGCAAACGGGATAAAAGACTGGTATGTAGAAGTAGAACAATATGATGGAACCCCCGAAGAAGACGTAAAGAAAAGCGCAGACTATTTACTTGGCGCCGATTTCGTAAAATAGGATAGGGCAAAAGCCCTATCCTATTTTATTAATTCGAACCAGATGCCGACCGCCATCAAAGGGTGTATCCAAGAAGGCATCAACTATATTGATAACTTCTTCCATCTCAACAAATCTTGCAGGTATGATCAGGGTATTGGCTTTATTATGTGCGCTGATAAGTTTGGCGATATCCGTGTTCCAGGCCAGTCCGGCACGTATACGTACAGATTTATTGAGCGTAATTGCCATACCGTTGCCTGTACCGCACAAAGCAATACCCGTTTCTATCTCATTCATTTCAAATGCTTTGCACAGCAAATGCGCAAAATCGGGATAATCGCAACTGTCAGTAGAATCCGTACCAAAATCAATATATTTCAGGCCTCTTTTTTCAAGGTGTGATTTTATATTTTTTTTTTGCTCAAATCCTGTATGGTCGGACGCTAAACCGATGGTCCTGTTTGAAAAATTCATCCTTTTATCATTTTTTTGACGATATTGAAAACTTTTACACCCGTAAAGCCGAGTTTTTCGTCTAATACATTGTAAGGCGCCGAATATCCGAAACTTAACATACCGTGAATCTGTCCGTTTTCGCCGACAAGTCCCTGCAAGGTAACCGGTAAGCCTGACGTTAATCCGAAACGTCTCACACCTTCGGGGAGTATGTTTTCCTGATAGTCAAGTGACTGGCCTCTGAATAGGCCTTCGGATGGAACGGATACAATGCGTGTTCTGAAGTCTTCCTGCACAAGCAGTTCCCTGGCTTCGACGAGTGTTGCCACTTCCGATCCGCTTGCCAGCATGACAGCATCTGGCGTTCCTTCACAGTCGCAAACGATGTATCCTCCTTTTGTGAGCTGTTGCGCATCCTCGCGTCGATTGCCGCTTGCAGCGGGTAGACTTTTGATATTCTGTCGTGACAAAATGAGTGCGACGGGTCGATTGTCCTCCAAGGCAGTTTTCCATGCAAAGATTGTCTCTTCGGCGTCTGCCGGTCGAAGTACAACCATAGAGCGGTTACCATGATGATTTTTAAGATGTTCCATCAGGCGAAGCTGCGCTTCATGTTCAACCGGTTGATGGGTAGGGCCATCTTCGCCTACGCGGAACGAATCGTGCGTCCAGACATAAATCACATGTAGATTCATCAATGCTGCCAGGCGTACAGCCGGTTTCATATAATCGGAGAATACGAAGAAAGTACCGCATACAGGAACGATGCCTCCATGTAGCGCCATACCGTTCATGATACAGGCCATAGTCAGCTCGCTAACGCCGATTTGGAGGAATTGTCCTGAAAAGTCACCTTTTGTTAATGCTTTGGTGTATTTAAGGAAACCGTCTGTCTTGTCGGAATTACTCAGGTCGGCTGATGCGACGATCATGTTTTCGACCTTTTTTGCATATACGCCCAGCATGGTAGCCGATGCTGCCCGTGTGGCGATATTTGCTTTCATTTCGATGACAGAATAATCTATTTCGGGCATTTCACCGCTTAAAAATAAATTTAATTTGGCAGCTAAATCCGGATTTCCGTTTCGCCATTTTTTCTCTATTTTGAGTTGCTTTAAATACCAGTCGTGCAAAACCTGCCTGCGGTGTGCATACAGACTTTCGGTTTCCGTAAAAACAGCAAACGGGTTTTCAGGGTCACCTCCCAAATTTTTGACAGTTGACTTAAAATCGGCTCCAGCAGCCGACAACGGCTGTCCATGTGTTGCGACGGTATGCTCGTAGCTGTTTCCCTGCGCGTCGACAGCGCCTTTGGCCATTGTTGTTTGGCCGATAATCAGGGTAGGGCGCATCTCTTCGACAGATGCCATGAGTAAAGCCTGACGAATTTCATTCGCTGAACTGCCGTCCACCTGAATGACATGCCAGTTCCATGCTTTGTATTTTGCCGCTACATCCTCCGTATTTACTTCATCAACTTTGGTAGATAACTGGATGTTGTTGGAATCATAGTACATGATAAGATTATGCAGTCCAAGGTGGCCGGCTATCCTTCCCACGCCTTGAGAAATCTCTTCCTGAACGCCACCGTCGGAGATATAGGCATACGTCTTGTGAGCCATCCATTCGCCAAAGCGTGCGACCAGGAAACGTTCTGCAATGGCTGCGCCAAGAGCCATCGCATGACCCTGTCCGAGCGGTCCGGAAGTGTTTTCGATGCCATGTAACACATCTGCTTCGGGGTGCCCCGGCGTCAGGCTTCCCCATTGACGGAAATTCTTCAACTCCCCAACAGGAATGAGTTCGGTTAATGCTAAAACCGAATAGAGCATGGGTGACATATGACCGGGATCAAGAAAGAAACGATCACGGAAAGGATAATCAGGTTTATTCGGATTGTAATTTAAAAATTCAGCATATAGCACATTAATAAAATCGGCGCCTCCCATGGAACCTCCCGGATGTCCTGATTTTGCTTTTTCTACCATTGCGGCAGCCAGAATACGGATGTTATCGGCAGCCCTGTTCATTGTTTGTAAGTCGTTCATATGATCCAATATTATTTAATTTATTATCACTTAACTCAGTCACTGCAATTTTCTTTGATCAGCCTGTCTGCAACCTGATCGCCAAACTCTTTTGCTTTTTCAAGGGGGGCGCAGGCTTCCGATTTTTTTTCCTGCCGAACAAGGCTAACGCCCAGTATACGGTATGCCGCTGCAAATTCAGGTTCCATTTGTATTGCTTTTTCCGCATTTTCCTGTGCTTTGGTATACTCATTCAGCCGTAAGTATACAGCTGCTTTCTCTGCAAAGTACAACGCATTATCCCTGTCCATCAGGATCGCCATATCAATATCTCTCAATGCGCCTTCCAGATCGCCGGTACGGAATTTGGCCTGTTCTCGGTAATAATAAAATGCATCGGATACATTACCGTTTGTAACTGTTAAGTATTTGTCATAATCATTGATGACCTGTTCGTGAAGGCCGAGTTGCGATTTGAGTTCAATATTTTCAAGCAGGTATTCGGCTGCATCTGCTGGGGTCGCTTTGGTAACGGCGCTATCGATTAAATCTATAATTTCCAATACATTCACATCCGGGAGTAATTGCCTGCTTTTTGCTGCAAAATAAAAAGATTCGCCAGATGATTCAGGGGAGTTGTTCACAATGGAATAGGATCGGTATGCTTTTTCATAATCTTGCTGAATAAAAGCAATGTCGGCTTCTGTTTTGTGATAGCTGGGGAGGTCAGCTTCGGATATGGCTTTCCTTATATAGTCATCTGCAACTTTCATATTCCAGTTTTTATACGACAATGTATTGTCGCTCGCTACTACTCCCATAATGAGCATTGCTTTGTAATGATTAGCTTCTCCTTTGTTTTTAAACAGTTTAGCGGCGTTTTCCATATCGTTCCATGCCTTATCCAGCAGTTGCATTTGCTCGTTTTCATTTGAAGCCAATGCTGTTCGGGAGTAGGCATAATGCGACGCGCGGCTTGTATAGCCTTCGGCATAATTGGGAAAGGTGGATATAAAATCGTTTAACGTCTCGAGATAAGTTGCCTCATCCTGTTGCGAAGCATAGAGAAGAAGTAATAGCCGGGCATCGTCGACTGCTGACGGCCATGCTTTACGAATACCAATTTCGGAATATGTTCTGTTAAAAATATCGGTAGTTGCCGTCTGAAGGCTTTGTATGTATGCGACCGGTATCCCGAATGTTTTGCCTTTGCCCGATGCGTCGGCTTGCGTCATGGCGAAGACCTCGCCTGCTTCCGAGATCAACGGGAATCCAATCTGTGAGTGCGGCAAAGGCATATCTACCTGAAAATAATCATATATACTGTTCACTTTTGTTATTTCTGAGATCGTCCCCTGCGTAAGATTGCTTACTTCTTTCGAGGGTGGAAGATAGACGGTTACATTTATAGCGGGAGATGATTTGGCCACCGGCAAAAAGACTAACTTTTTGGGTACGGCTACCTTGAAGCGGATCACGTCATACATATCGTCGGCGCCCAGTATATACAGGACAGACATTCTTTCGCCCGATGCACTTATCGCAACCGCTTTTTCTGCTTTCCTGAATAACTCATACGATGCAACGGCTTCGCCGTTTTCCTGAATAAAAAATCCGGTTCCGGTTTTTGTCATCCCTTCTCTGGTGGTCGTTTCAACAGTGAATATCGCTTGATTGACTTTATCAAGCCATTTCGGACTGGTATTTTTCTGCGCTACCATCGTAATCGCATAACACACAGTTAATAACCATAATAAAATGTGACGTTTCATAAAAATAGTCGTTTAAAAAGACGGACAAAAATACAAAAAAATCCGAAACACTTTACAATTTCGGGTTTTTCTTTAAGTTGATTTTTCTGAAAAGGCGCCAAGTTTTATGTATTTCCTGTATATTTCGCGATAAAGTATAGTATTTTCCCTATTGGGCGTATATTCATATGCAAAGCCTGAGCCCATCGCCTTTTGAGCTTCTTCAACTTTGCTGTAAACACCTGCCGCAGTAGCTGCAAACATGGCGGCGCCCAATGCGCAGGCCTGGTCGGTTTTGCATACTTTGATAGGCATGTTCAAGACGTCGCTCAGTGTTTGCATGACAAACGGCGATTTGAGCGCTATGCCGCCGATACCTATTACCTGATTAATACAGATTCCTTCTTCTATAAAACGTTCGACAATGGCGAGCGAACCGAAAGCCGTTGCTTCAACAAGTGCGCGGAAGATATGCGGCGCAGTACTTCCCAATGACAATCCGTCGATCGTACCTTTTAGTAACTGGTTGGCATCGGGAGTTCGACGTCCGTTCATCCAGTCGGTGGCCAGTACAGCGCTGTCGCTTACCGGTATTTTTTGCGCCTCTTCCGAAAGGAGAGGGATGATCTTGTCGCATGTTTCATCAATGAGTTGCGTTTTTGTGGCCACATCGATTAAAGCGCTTTTGGAGAGTATTTGTTTAAGCGGAAATTCAAGTATTCGCCGAAACCATGCGTAGATATCTCCAAAAGCTGACTGTCCGGCTTCAAGGCCGATCATACCCGGAATAACGGATCCATCGACCTGTCCGCAAATGCCCCGAACAAGTTTATTGCCGATATCGTCATAGTCGGCTACAATCACATCGCAGGTAGACGTTCCGATAATACGCACTAACGTATTCGGCGTGATGCCTGCGCCTACTGCCCCCATATGACAGTCAAATGCACCCCCTGCAACGACCACATCAGTTGAAAGGCCAAGCCGCGCTGCCCATTCGGATGTGAGTGTACCAACCGGTTTGTCGGCTGTTTCTGTTTTATCAAATAACCTGCTACGGAAGCCTTTAAGGAGCGGGTCGAGTTGTGTAAGGAACGCTTCGTCAGGCAAGCCTCCCCAACTTTCATGCCACATGGCCTTATGTCCGTTGGCGCAACGGCTACGAATAATATCTTTCGATGATTGAACGCCGGTGAGTATAGCAGGCAGCCATTCACAATATTCAACGATCGAATAAGCCTTTTCCCTGACGGCATGGTCATTACGCAGTACATGCAACGCTTTGGCCCAAAACCATTCAGACGAATAGATGCCGCCTTCGTAGGCTGAATAATCAATGTCCCATGCTTTACAGAGTTTGTTGATTTCGGTTGCTTCCTGAACTGCCGTATGGTCTTTCCACAAGACGAACATGGCGTTCGGATTGTCTTCAAATTCGGGAAGCATTGCTAATGGCGTACCTGAAGCATCGGTAAAAGCTGGAGTACTGCCGGTGGTGTCGAAAGCTATCCCCACTACCTGGTCGGCTGTTCCTGAGGGACATGATGCCAATGCCTTTTTTACGGTGGATTCCAATACTTCGATGTAGTCTTTCGGATGTTGGCGATACTGGTTGACAGCGGGATTACAATACCTGCCTTCCAACCAGCGCGGATAGTTTTTTTCTACCGAGGCCAGAATATGCCCGTTTTCAACGTTTACGATCACTGCGCGGGCAGAATCAGTGCCATAGTCAACTCCAATTACGTATTTCATAATTTATTAATGTTTGTAAAGTCCTTATCGATACTTGCCAATAAAACCTCTTCTTTCTATAAATTCCGAAAAGAAATAAAACGTCTGCCTCCGATAGAGGCAGACGTTTTTTGAATAGCCAACTGTTAATTAAGGCGTTTTCGATAAACGGAAGTTAGAGAGATAGAACGCCATATCATGACTTGGGTCGACGCCTTTTTCGCCTCCAATATTAAATACGATAACGCGGTTGTGCCGAGTTGCCATAGGTGAAATATCAGTGGTATATTCAACCCATCGACCGAGGTCGGCATCAGGAATCTGATGCGACGGTTGCAGGTTACCGGGCGTCCAGTGTTCCTGTCCGAAAGTGCTGTTACCGCCGAATGCCCACATATTGTTCATAAATCGCGTCCAGATAGATTGAAAATTGGCATTAGCGCCAACAAAATCACTCTTGGGCGGAGCATAAATACGATATTTAAAGTATTTATATTCCTGTGCATTGAACTTGTATTCAACAGGCAATGCAATAACTAAAGAAGCGCTTTTCATTTTGGGAATCGCCTTGTACACATATTGCAACCCGTCGCCAGCTGGTGCATCCGACGGATTCAATGTGACTTCCATTCTGAAATTATTGTCCTGAACAAGTCCGTCGACCCAAAACTTGTGCGGAATCAACACTTCGTCGGGCGTGGGCACCAGTTCTACGACACCACTTTCAACATACGGCGCCAACAGCGCATCCAATCCCATGGTGCCGGGCATATAACGCACCTTTTTCAACGTTCCTGCATCAAGCAAATCAATGAGCACTTGCGTATCGGTGACATTGCTCACTTTAGATATGAGCGAACTGAATTCACCTCCGCCAACCGTACTTTTTGCATTGTTACGGTCGTAGGTATAGGTCGTCATTTCAAACATATCGCTTCCGGTCAGATCCAGTTCTTCGACATTCGATAAGTAGAATAAGTCCGAAAGCGAATTGGCATGAATGGGGTATACAAGTTTTTTGATGGTAGAAGCAGCTGCATAAGTAAATTGTGTAAGCCCGTTCTTTGACAGGATATCTCTTTCGGCAGGTACGAAAGAACCGGTTGCAGTAGGAACATTGAGTGTAAGATTCCTTTCCAGCGTAAGCGTATCCAGTATCGCTTCATTGCTTACAAGAGGAATTATCTTATACTTCATTTTTACGGTATAAGACCTGCCTGTTTCAAGGTTTCCTGCAAAGAACCGGTAAGTACCACTGTTTCTTTCACCTGTAACAACCGTACCGGTACGGTCGGTATATTCATAAGTCAATCCATAGCACCTCAACAACATCGAAGAGATGCCAGCGGGCCATTCAACTACCGCCGACGAGGGAGACATCGTGACGCGCGGAGACGTAACCACCAGCGCTTCCAGGTCGCTTGCCGTATAAGGGATCAAGGCAATTTCCGACGGTACCGATATATTTCCGAATTCATCCATTGTATTTATGAAAAACCGATAAATTTTCGACTGTGACAGTCCGGTTATGTTTAACCAGGAAACCAGTCCGTCAATTGTCTCAACCTTGTCGTCGTACTTGATGACGGTTTTCTTGGCTTTTCCTAAATTAATCTCGCCGGGAGGAATGCGTCCGGCTTTTAAAAGGTCGATTTCAACTCTTTCATAGCCTACTTTCCCAAAAATGGTATCGTATTTAGCCGGATAGACGATTTCGCCGTAATACTCTCTTGTTTTATCATGCATGTCTTCGCACGAAATAATTAGTACGATACTTGCTAAAATAAAAAATAATTTATATTTCATACATAAAATATTGTAAAAGTTAATAAATTCATCTATTCGCTTTTCTGCCATAGAGCGTTATTTCCGACAGACAGTTGGCGTCTTCCAGCGTATAGTTTCCGGAAAAGCCTTTGACTGCTTCGTAACGAAACCAGCGTGTCGGTTTTGTATACTGCGGATTATCTGGATAGAAATAGGCCATATCACCTGCTTCTCCAAGCCTGACGAACTCAAGTTCAGTGATCCCGACCGGTACCGGAATTCTATGTTCGTTAATCATGTCGCTCCATCCATTCTTTTCCTCATCCCAAACAAAAAGCCTGAAAATACCTACATTTTCAGTCCTGTAATACTGTCCTCTGTTAATATTATCCAAACCGCCGGAATGACGCTGATGGGTGACGATACGGCTCAACTCGTAATAATCGCCCAGATCGATAATAAAATTCCATGGCATGTTTCCATGAGCAGTCATACCGGTACGGCCTCTTGAATTCGTATGCATAAAGTTCAGATTATCCTTGTAATCGATGATGTCGTCGATTACATACCGGTTACGTCCCTCGCGACCTTCGCCGAAACACATCGGAATCCCGCCTATTGAATCATTCGGATTAGGCAATTTCCAGTTGTCTTTCGGTATCTTGAAGTCTTCCAGCAACGACAAACTATTATGATCTGCCGGATCGGTGATGTTCCCGTAAGAATCTTCAATTCTAACCTTGACGTTCAACCGATCAGAAGTCGTGAGAAGGAGATTGTCAATCGATCGCCTGTCTTGTTTCAGATTGGAAGAAAAAACGCTGGAAAAAGTGATAGGGTTTCCGCTCTGCGTAAAATTTAAATCAAGGTAGACATTAACATTTTGCTCCAACTCATTCTCCCAGTCGACTATCAGCGAACTGAATCCCGGAATCACCTTAAATGATCTGGCAACACGTAAATAAGCCGGTTCCAAAGGCGTTATCGTTTGTTCTACGGCTTTAGAGCGTACACCCCTTCTATTAACCGAATAGAGTCTGACCGTATAGGGTTTCACCGCAGAGAATCCGAAAACTTCCAGTGAATCGTTATAGAAGGAAGATGAAAACAGGAAAGTTTTGTTTTGCTCGTTTGTATATTCAGCTTCAATCTGTAACAAATCTTCGTCGTTTGGAATTGAATAGAAGAACCTTGCTCCGCCGTATAGCGGTATATAACTAATATTTGAAATAATACCGGGAGCTGATCCCGAATGTCCGGGATCATATCTTCCTTCTTCTTTACATGCATTAATACCTGTTAATAAGAGTATTAATAAAAAATAAAAAAATCTTTTCATAATTTTTACATTTAATAAAATTTGTTACCAGCCCGGATTTTGAATTAAATTGCCGTTTGTATTTAACTCGTCCAAACTAATTGGCCATAGATAATCGCGTAAAGTAAATCTACGCAACTGTTTTGCTTCCATCACAAAAAATGTTTGTGCTGTCGCTCCGTCGTGCTTCCATCCGTAAATTGGCGTGTTGTATTCATTGACGCATCTTTTAAGTCGATGCATATCCCAGTAACGCAAACCTTCGAAAGCAAATTCATTTCCTCTTTCCTGAACGATGATTTCGCGCAATCCTTCTTTTGATGTATGTTTGTTAAGGGTTTTAGCGAGAGACGCATCCGACCATGCAACCTGCACTGCCGGAATTCCGGCTCTTTCGCGCACCTTGTTAATCAGTTCGTAAACTTCCGCTGAAGGACCACTGTATTCGTTCAGCGCTTCGGCTTTCATCAGATAAAGATCGGCCAGCCGAATAATCGGAAACGGGAACTTGATTGTCCGTTGCCATGCGCCTGACCTCGATTCGACGTGCGACATCTTTTTTATGCCTATTGCACAGGGAAAAAAGTCAGTCTGATGCACCGAAGAACTGTATCCTCCATCCGTGTTCATATACATCATGGTATTTATCCGTACAGAATGTGCGCGCCAAAAACCGCCTGTAATCGCCATGTTGGCATATAAGCGCGGTTCGCGGTTCATATACATATTGATAGTTTCACTACCGGGTTGCATATATCCCTGCAATGGCTGATATTCAGGATCGTCCAAACCAGGAGTAATATACAGTTCATGTATTTTCTCCATGTCGAATGTCAAGTCTTCATCCATGGGTAATCCATTCTTCGTATAAAATCTTTCGAGTACCTGATAGGAAGCGCCCAGCCATTGCCATGAATATTGTGCGGTATTCATATCGCCAGCTTCGTTATAGCCTGGCGGGAGGCGCATATTGGTAGAAGAAGATAATTCGCCTTCCTGATAATAATTGACATTGGAATTAGCCCAGCACAATTCGGTATTCCATGGGTCGCAAACCACCATTCGCAGGCTATAGAGCGTCCGCATCTTTTCTTCGTTTACTTCAAACGACTCATAATCATAAGGATATGGTTCTCTTGTATATTTGTATAAAGATTTACCGTTGTATTCTGCGATTTGAATTGCTTCCGTCAAGGCGTCGGCTGCTTTTTTCCATTTTTCATTGTCGACTGTCATTGAAAAAAACGGTTCACCGTTATGATCATAAAAATCGCCGTAGTACTCCCTGTTTCCATTATAAAACGGACTGGCTCTGAAAAACAATACGCGTGCCTTAATGGCTTTGGCGGCAATCTGATCAATTTGTCCCCACTCCGTGGATCCCTTAATTTCTTCCAAATTCGGAATGGCTTCGTCCATCAGTTCGATGATATAGTCGAAACACTCTTCCACCTTCGAGCGTGGTCGGAAAAGGTTATCACTGGATGCATCGGGATCAATCATTTCTCCCTGGGGAAGAACGATAGGTCCGTATTTTTGCACGAGCAACCAGCAATAATAGGCTTTCAGAAATTTAACCTGAGCTGACCAATCTCTGATTTCTACCTCGGTCATATCGCGGGCCAGGTCAATATAGTTGAGAAAGACCTCGCAATTGTTAATACCACGATATAAATGCTTGGCGCCACTTGTACCGCTCCACATCCCCAGAATCGGGCTATTGGGTTCCTGTAATCCGCGCATGATCCGGATTGCCCGCAAGTTGGTGGTTGTATTGTTCAAGTCCAAACGACCTATGTATTCGTCTCCCAATGTCCATGTTGTGTTATGTGTATCGGATTCGCGCGGTAGAAAACTGTATGCTCTTGCTAAAGCATTGATAGCATTTTCTCTGTTCTGGAACATATCTTCAAGCGTAAGCGTATTGTCGGGAACGACTTCAAGATATTTGGCGCACGATGGCAATAATACCGATAATACTACTCCAACTATTATAATTTTGATATTTTTCATATTATTTTGAATTATAATTTTAAAAACTTAATTGAATTCCGATATTATATCTCCGGTTAGGCGGATATCTTAAACCGTTTGCACGTAAACTGACGTCCCACATCTTGAACTTACTTATTGTAAGTAAATCTTCAAACGATAGATAAGCACGGAAATTTTTTAGTCCTACTGCATTCCATTCCTTAAACCTATATCCAAATTCCACCTGTTTTAACCGCAAAAAGGATCCGTCGCGCATCCACCAGGTTGAGCGTTGAGTATTGTTATCTAAAACCGCTGTTGAAAGACGTGGCCAAAAAGCATATACATTCGGATTCGTTTCGCTCCAGTAATCATTAGCAACAATTGTAAGCGCGTTACGGCGGGTAGCAAATGGAGCAATACCGTCGCGATTGTTTGCAGTTTCGGCAGAGGCATCAATAAAGAATGACGTAAAAGCATTCCCATTGAAAAAGAAAGAAAAGTCGAATGCTTTATATCCGCTTGAAATACCGAACCCATACTGCATCTTGGCATTAGATGGAAAACCGAGAGGAACCTGGTCGTTTTCATCAATCACACCGTCGCCGTTGACGTCCTTATATTTGATATCACCGGCCTGGTAGAGGCCGAAAGTCTGGCGGGGTGAATTGTCGATCTCCTGCTGGTCAACAAATAACCTTTCTGCAATATATCCCCATTGCTGGCTTGTATTGTGTCCCAACCGTTTCCGGTATTCATCGGCATAGTCTTTTTCGTCCAGCTGTGTATATTTATTATCGGAATATGTAATATTGGCGCGTGCCGTCATGAAAAAATCTTTCGAGAAAGAATGTTGAAAGTCAAGAGAACCTTCATAACCAAGCGATTTTAATTCTCCAACATTTCCGCTGATGTTTGCTTCAAGTCCTGCCGTAGCCGGGAAGTTTTCCCTTTGCATGTAAATCTGCTTTGTTGTGCGTCCAAACATTTCGGCTTGCAGTTTGAGTTTTTCATTCCTGAACAAACTGATTTCTATGCCTGTATTCCAGTCAGTGGTAACCTCCCAGGTAATAAATTTATTGGCATATCGGTTAATGGTGTAACCTCCGTAGGCGTTCATCAGTGATTCGCCCCACCGATAACCGTAGTCCCACGGGTTTTGTCCGTCGGTACCTCTGCGCGTTAAATCAGACAGGTAAAAGAAACGGTCCTGTCTTCGTGCGATGGCGTCGTTACCGATTTGCCCGATACTTGCTTTCAATTTTAACATACTTATCTTGTTTTTCAAGTCCTGCCAGAACGGTTCATTGGATATTATCCATCCGCCGGCTACCGACGGGTAGAAACCGAAACGCCGTCCCTGATCGAATTTCTCCGATCCGTTGTATCCAAAAGCTGTTTCTACGAAAAAACGACTGTCAAAATCATAAGTCAAACGACCGGATATACCGGTATTCCTTTCCGGAAGCGTAAAGTAAATTGAATTGTTGTCGCCAGAGGTATTCAAATTTTCCTGCATGGTTCCAACTACCATAGCAGATAAATTATGTACGTTGTTAAACTGCCGTGCCCAACTTAACCTGCTTTCGAAGTAGTATACGAATGACGAGTTCCGTTCTGGGTTTACATCTCCCAAGTTACTTGAATTGTTCGTTGGGTTCAGACACCAAAGCATATAATCTCCCGTAAGCAGATTATAACCCATCAAATCATAATAAAATGGCGTAAATTCACGCTTGGCCTGATACTCGCCAAAACTGTTTACTGATGCTCTTGCCTGAAATTTCAAACCCTCTGTGATGAATTTCAAGTCCTGCATGAGGGTTGCCTGCGCTAGAATATTCGTTGTATTTCTATCGTTGTATCCTCTCACCATTTCAGCATACGGATTCTCTTTTCTTGCTCCTTCAACAAACGAAGCGCCGAACAGGGTATGCTTGACGTATTGATTGGCTGCGTCAGGCTCATATACAGCCGGAAAATCCACTGGATTCGTCTGCATGACAGACTTAAAAATTTCCGAAGCGGATTTTAACGGCCCTGTATAGCGTTCAAACCTGCCGCTAACTTGCGTATCAAGCGTTGTCGTTTGTGTCAGTTTGAATGCTACATTCATACGTATGTGAAAACGGTTGATATCGATGTTGGAAGTAAAATTATTGTTCGGATCCACTTTCAACAACCCCGTTTCATGGTCATAGCCTCCTGCCACATAGTATGTTGCAACAGATCCTCCACCCGATACATTCAAATTGGCTCTGGTATTGACCGTGTAGTTTTTAATTAATTCGTCATACCAGTTGACGTTCGGAAAGATCATTGGATACAGTCCGTCGCGTGTAGATTGGATTTTCTGTTCGTTGTAAAATGGTCCCATCACAGGATCTCTTGTCATACGCGCTTCGTTATACATGCGCATATACGTGACGCCGTCTACCATTTTCGGTACTTTTGTCGGGCTGGCGATGTGATTGTCTATGCGAATATTAAGCCGAACAGGGCCATCCAATCCTTTCTTTGTTGTAACCATTATAATACCATTCGAAGCCCGTGAACCATACAATACCGCAGCAGAGGCATCTTTCAAGATTGAAAAACTTTCAATATCGTCTACCTGTAAACGGTTAAAATCATCTTCAGTCATTTCAAAACCGTCAATGAGTATTAACGGAGATGTTTTATATCCGAAAGATGTTACACCTCGCACAAAGAATTCGGAGTTATCGGCGCCCGGCTCGCCCGACGTCGTGTAGGATATTAATCCGGGAATTTTACCGGCTAACGCCGTTGAGAGATTTGAAGAAGATACCTGTAATTCTGACGCTTTAACGGCTTGAACGGAAGTCACCACATTCTGCCTCCTTGTCGTACCAAAAGCGACGACTACCGCTTCTTCAAGCTGTACTGCATCTTCATACAGAAGTATTTCGATTACACTACGGGTACCTACCGGGATAAACTGCGGTACATATCCGATATATGTTACTTCCAGTGTGTCGGTCGACAAAACGTTCGGAAGTGTAAACTCGCCATTGGCATCAGTAGGTGCGCCTTGTTGCGTCCCCTTTTTCATTACAGTAGCTCCGGGCAAAGGGTCATTATTACTTCTGTCCTTCACCGTACCAGTAATTGTACGGGTTTGAGCCAGTCCGTAATAGCTGACAAAAATTAATAGAAAAGATGATAAAATTTTATGTTTCATACATAGTATAATAAAAAATAATTAAATAGTTATAATAAACTTAATAAACTTCATGCTTTGGAGAAGCTAATAAAAAGTGCCTCTGCCACGCAGTCGTTTTACGCAGCTATGGCACATGCCAGATAATGGCCCAATATTAAAATATATGCTTTTGTTTGAATCCATAAAAACCACTAATAACCGATGCAAAATTACTTTTTTTTTTATTAAATACAATTTTTTTTGTACAAATTTATTGAAAATAAAAATAAATATATGATAATTAGGCATTTAAAAAAATAATATTTATTAACATTTTGCGTGGTAATTTTCGTATGCTCAATTTCAATTTCATACTTTTACAATCCGTCTCGGAACAGTTTGGGAAAAAATATCTTATTTCACTTCAATCGTTTCAACATGCCGGATGATTTTGCCGTTGTCCAATATTCCTTCAATGACAACGGAATAAGTCGTCGAAAAGTCGGATGTGTAGAAGTCAAATGATGCACCGCCGTCCTCCGAAACTATGATATCCGGCTTCCAGTAAATGGTGGTCCGACAATCAGGGACTGTAAGTAATTTCAATTCGGGCGTATCGTATTTCGGAGCATAAAACTCGACAGGTTTCTGATAACCTATCGGTTCATACGATACGAAATTCGGTTTGTTACGCATTTCAGATTCGATGACACCTCGTTTTGTGATGATATTTGCTACTGCCTGCGTATTTTTAATGGCAAAAGAGGCGGCGGCAGGACCGCTAAGTATTTCAACACATTCTACATCATCAACTTGTATATCATTCAAATTGACACCTTCTGGGAGTTGAACGCCGTCGAGTAGGATAACGGGAATGCTGTTCCGATACAAAAGCATATCATTTGCCCCAACAAAGAATCCGGATACCCCGTTAAACAGGTCAGAGGTTTTGTGCGGCCTTCCTAAATCGATTTCTTCCCGTGTGATTAAGGATGAATTTATTGATTTTGCAAATAACCGTAATTCTTCTATTTTTTTGTTTTTACTTGCAGAGACTACAACTTCAGGTAACTGAACAAATCGCATATCATCATCATATTGAACACGTTGACTTGCCTTTTTCATAAAATTAAGTGTAATATCCATGCTATCGCTTACTAATTCCGGAAACCGGCTTTTCGGAGCATGTCGCAGATTTGGGAATAGTTCGTGATTAAGCATTAATTTGACAATTGATCCTCCTTTTTGATCCCAAGCCTGAACAACGAATTTCGTATTTTCCGGATAATGCGCAAAAAGACAGAATGTGCCGTCTGTATCGGTCTCCAATTCAGTAAAATCGCCTTCATTTGTAATAAACATTACCTTATTGCTTCCAACCTGTCCTCCAAAAAGCATTCTTTGAAGCGAACCTGAAATTTCTTTGGCGACTTCAAACTGTTTTTGGGGGAGCAAGTGTTTTCCTTTGATAGCTTCGGCAACCGCGTATCGCCTCCATCCGTGCGTCATCATTAACAGATCAAGCGCATTGACTGCTTTCTCATGATCCTGTAGGTAGTAACCAGGCGACTCGATATGACCCTTTAGTTCTGACGAAAGTAAAAGACTTGACGATATCGTATGAAGCATATCTACTTCTAAATCAGTGTTGTCGGTAACAGAAACCGAGATATTGCCCGAAAATAAATAATAATCCGCGCCTGTCATTTGAATGGTTGCATGTACATTTTCTCTTTTTTTATACAGCGGCTTATCTGGCGTGAAAACAAGTCGGGCCTGGTCGTCGTTGTTTATAAAAATCAACCTTTCACTGAGCGGATTCATATTTCTGTCAAACAGCATAATTTGCATCACACCTGAAGGCGCATTTTCGCACGGTAAAGCAATATATTGTTTTTGCAAATCCCAGGGGGCATAATAGAGAACCGTTCCGCGACAGTGAACCAGCAAATATAGCGATTGTTCCTGAATATCAGGTGTTTTCTTCAATTCTATGACAGCACGTTTATTACGGTAGGTTACGGCAATTGAATATGAATTTTGAGATTCCGGAAGTTGAAACCGCTTCTCCTGTTCGCTTTGATTTTTGCATCTTAAATAATACGCTTGACCGGCTACAGGAATGAGATGAAACGACCCCATGCCTGCATAGTCCGTTCTTACTTCAGAAATCCTGTTACCCGCTCTATCAACGATCTCACCGACGATGGATTCCGAAGTCCCGTCGCTGTTTAGCGCTTTAAACGCCACCCTGCAATTTACGCCTTCCAGCAAGTTGCCGCCCTCGGGAAAAAATGATACGTCGTAATTGCTTTTATCATTATATTGTTTCGTCAATTCGACTCGGGGTGAAGTATTCCTATTCGAATAATTGTTAATTCGAATCGGTTTCTTGAAAAAATAATCGTCGCCTATATTTTCCATATATCGCGTATACGCTCTTAATGTGTAATCGCCTTCTGTTACAAAATTCGACAGAAAGATTTGCCCGTAAAATAAACCGTTTTCGTCAATTGTAACCATCACGCGATGCACAAGCGAATCTACATAATTAATCAATTCGATATAGGCATATCGACTAAAGGTTGGCGATGTATGTGTGAAAGCATCGACTACATACGCTTTAAACCATATTCTTTCACCCGGCACGTACACATTACGATCGGTATGCAAATGTATTTTTTCCTGCGGAAATAATGATAACTGATTATCAATACTGTCCTGAATGGAATCAAACGTCATTATCTCCTGCGAAAAAACAGCAAAAACGCATAAATTCGAGAAAAACAGGCATGCACACTTCATAGCGATTTGTATTTAAGTGACTAATTCTCAATTCTCAATTAATTTATAGTATACCTCATTCAGCCGTATTTCCTTTTTGAAATCGGCCATATTTGTGCTTTCATTGATTTTCAAAAGTTCGATATGTGCAATTTCGGCATAATCGTCCATATGTTCTTCGGTAAGTGCGTATGAAAAACTCGAATGGTGTGTTCCGCCTGCTAAAATCCATGCGCCAGCGCCAATTTCAAAGTCAGGCATCGGTTTCCATAAGGCGCAGGCAACTGGCAGGTTGGGTAAATCTTGTGTTTTTCTTACATCGACCTTATTGACAATCATGCGGAAACGGTTGCCCATATCAACAATGGTAGCTGCAATGCCTTCGCCGACATGTGCTTGAAAAACAAGACGCGCACAAGTTCCGGCATCGCCGATACCAAGGAAATGAACTTCGATTCCTGGTTTTTTATCGGAAATATCAGGGTTGATTTCAAGCATGTGGGCTTGTAGTATGGTAGAATTATCACCATCGAAATTAAGGGTGTAATCTTCAAGGAATGATTGTCCGCCTGGCAAACCCTGACCCATCACCCACATGGTGCGTACTAATGCGGCCGTTTTCCAATCGCCTTCTGCGCCAAAACCATACCCTTCGGCCATAAGCCGTTGAGAGGCGAAACCCATCAGCTGTGTCATTCCTTCCAATTCGTCGAAACTGGTGGTAAATGCCTTTGCCTTTTTTGCTTCAAGAAAACGTCTCAGTCCGATTTCCTGTGCTGCAGCATTGCGCACTACCTGATGTTTTTCGGCGCCTTTACGGCAGTTATCGGCAAAGTCGTACAGTTTTTCATATTCGGCAATTTTTTCGTCGATTTCGCTTTCAGTAACTGCTTCAACATAAGGCACTAAATTCGCAATTGGAGCATTGTCCACATGATAACCAAACCGGATCTCCGCATCTACTTTATCACCATCGGTCACAGCTACATTGTTCATGTTGTCGCCAAAACGAATAATGACCATCTCCTGAGAATCTGCCCAGGCGGCGCATACGCGCATCCAAACGGATATTTTATCTTGTGTTGCTTTATCGCTCCAGTGGCCTACAACCACTTTGCGGGGTTTGCGCAGGCGAGCGGTAATATGTCCAAATTCGCGATCTCCATGCGCCGACTGGTTCAGATTCATGAAATCCATGTCCATGGTGTCCCACGGTATTTTTTTGTTGAACTGCGTATGCAGGTGCATAAGCGGTTTACGGTACTCCTGCAGTCCGTGAATCCACATTTTTGCCGGCGAAAAGGTATGCATCCAGGTGATAACGCCTATACATTTGTTGTCGTTATTGGCCTGTTTGAAGGCTTCTGTGACTTCCCTGGAGGAGTTCACGGTACCTTTGTACACAATTTTCACGGGAAGGACTCCTGATTCGTTCAGGGATTTAACGATTTCATTTGAGTGGCTGTCAACCGCAATGACTGCGTCGCCACCATACAGGAGTTGCGCTCCCGTAATAAACCATACTTCAAAATTTTCAAATGCGCTCATAATATTAATTAATTTAATTATTGTCCATAATATGCCTGCTTGCCATGTTTGCGGTTGAAATGCTTTTCGACAAGAAAGGGGTTCATGGTTAGTTGGGGGTTGAGGTTGCAGGCAATATAAGCCATTTTGGCAACCTGCTCTAATACTACGGCATTGTGAACAGCGTCATTGGCGTCTTTTCCCCATGCGAATGGACCGTGATTTTTCACTAAAACACCCGGCGTATGCATCGCATGAAGTGTCCTAATACACCTGACAATCACATTTCCGGTTTCGCGTTCATAGTCGCCATTAACTTCCTGTTCGGTCATGTCATTCGTACAGGGGATGGCTTCATGGAAATAGTCGGAGTGAGTAGTCCCGATATTCGGAATATCCATACCCGCCTGTGCCCAGGCTGTTGCATAGGTAGAATGGGTATGAACAACCCCTCCGATATCGGGAAAAAACTTATAGAGCATCATGTGGGTTGGCGTATCCGATGAAGGTTTATAATGCCCTTCGACGACTGCCCCATCAAGGTCGACCACCACCATGTCTGCTGTTTTCATATTTTCATAGGATACGCCGCTTGGTTTGATGATCACATAGCCCGTATTACGGTCGATCGCAGAGACATTACCCCATGTGAAAACAACTAACCCGTACTTTACCAAATCGAGATTTGCACGGTAAACCTCTTCTTTCAATGACTCCAGCATGCTGAAAAGTTTATATCAACTATCTGTTTGTGGAAGTTTCGGATGCTCGCTATAATAATTATGTCTGAACATGATTATTTACCAGAAATAAATATAAAATGCAACTGTAACACCCAGAATGATGCAAGTATGTATGACGTCCCAGCGATTCCAACTGCGACGTGTTTCTGCAATTTGTTCTTTTGTTGCAGCGCCGAACACAAGTCCCTGAATCTTATCTTTAGAGGGCGCTTCAGTCAACAAACTAACAATCACCACCACAACAATACAGAATAAAAGCATCCACCCACAGAAAAATAGCCAGTTGACATCGTAAAACAAGTATTTAAAAATATGCTGACTTGGGGTTACAGCCGAACTGTAAAACACTTTGGCGCCGAGTCGCGTCAAACCGATTGACATGCCTGTTATTAACCCCCACATACCTCCTTTTGCGCTTGCCCGTTTCCAGGTGATACCTAACAGGAACGCAGCAGCTATACCCGGTGCGAGCACGGATTGAACATCCTGTAGATAAGCATATAAGACGTCGCCTACACTGCGCATGATCGGTATCCAAAGGATACCTGAAACAACCACGACAACTGTTGCGATCTGGCCGATGACAACTAATTTTTTCTCGGATGTATTCGGTTTGAAACGTTTATAGAAATCGATAGTAAACAGCATGGAAGACGAGTTGAAAAGGGAAGCCAAAGAGCTCATCAGCGCCGCCAGGATACCACAGACCACCAGTCCTTTCACACCGGCAGGAAGCAGTTTTGCCACTAAGGTCGGGAATGCCGCATCCGCATTGGGAATGTCATCGTTTAACAATGGCAGGAAACTGCCTGTTTTTTGATGAAGTGCAAAAGCGATCATGCCCGGTATCATAAATAAAAATACAGGTAGCAATTTGAGGTAAGCGCCAAAAATCGAACCGCGACGCGACTCGGTCTGGTTTTTACCCGAAAGGACGCGTTGTACAATATACTGATCGGTACACCAGTACCAGAATCCTATCACAGCCGACCCCACCAATGCCCCTAACCACGGAAAGTTGGGATCACTGTTACTGCGAATCAGGCTTGTCATCGAATCGCCATAATCGTTCACCGGCGTTGCACCTGCAATACGAATCATTTCATCCCATCCTCCAAGCTCCCTGATTCCAAGCACAAGGATAATAAGTGAACCTAATAACAGGATTGGCGTTTGGAGTACCGATGTATACAGTACCGACTTCATCCCTCCAATAATCGTGTATAGGGCTGTGAGTATGACCAAACCGATAGCTGCAACCCAAAAGAAGTCAATACCCCATAACTCTTCAATGCCAAACACCTGTTGAAATACTAACCCACCCGCATAAACCGTCACGGCTACTTTGGTAAGCACATAACTGACCAGCGAAATGAGCGATAAGATGGTTCTGGTCTGAGGATTATAACGGCGTTCCAGAAATTCAGGCATCGTATAGGCCATGCTTCGTGAATAAAATGGCACAAAGACCCACCCCAGAATAAGAATCATCCACCCCTGAATTTCCCAGTGCGCCATCGCCATACCGCTTGAAGCGCCTGCTCCGGCTAATCCAATCAGGTGTTCTGATCCAATATTCGAAGCAAAAATGGACGCTCCGATAGCGATCCATGTCGCATCGCGTCCACCAAGAAAATAATCCGTCGGATTGTCCTGCCTCTGCTTCAAGACCCAATATATAATACCGATTAATACAAGGAAAAAAATCCCGATTACAATCCAATCAAATATTTCCACAGTCTTTTTTGTAAATTAATAATTATTTTTCGAGTGTAAAAATAACACTTATTTTATTTTGGCAGTTCAAACATTTATATGTTTTAAAGCATAAAGCGTATTATTATGCTGAAAAATATATAAATACACAAAAAAAACCGGACTACTTTCCTAAAGTAATCCGGTTCTGAAAAAAAACTCCTTCTTTCGTTCGGTTAATCCAGTCTGCGCGCTCCGTCGCTTATGACGACATCATACACTTTCGGGTATTTACCAAACTTCTCCTTGTAGCCGATTTTGGCTTTTTCGATAAAAGCATCATACAGTTCATCTTTTACAAGATTGATAGTACATCCTCCGAAGCCTCCGCCCATGACGCGCGACCCCGTTACGCCACATGCTTTGGCTACATCGTTCAGATAATCTAATTCGGTGCAGCTGACTTCGTAGAGTTTACTCATACCGCAATGCGTCGCATACATTTTTTGTCCGACGGTTTCGTAGTCGTCAGCTTTCAGCGCTTCACATACATCCAGCACGCGCTGAATCTCATCGATAACATATTCTGCTCGAAGAAAGTCTTTTTCATCTACCTGACCTTTTACAGTATGCAGTTGTGCGATTGAAGCATCGCGTAAAAACTCAACATCCAGCAACTTCGCAACAGCTTCGCACGCCCGACGCCGGTCGTTATAGGCTGACGATGCCAATTCATGTTTCACTAATGTGTCGAGCAAAACCAGCTTGTAGCCAACGGGGTCAAACGGGAAATATTCATATTCCAGCGAACGGCAGTCAAGGCGTATCAAACTGCCTTTTTTACCGAAAATCGAAGCAAACTGGTCCATGATTCCACACATGACGCCGCAGTAGTTATGCTCTGTAGCCTGTCCGATTTTGGCCAGTTCAAACTTGTCGATTCCGAGGCTGAACATGTCATTAAGAGCAAACGCATACGTGCTTTCCAGCGCTGCGGACGACGACATACCTGCGCCAAGCGGTACATCACCGGCAAAAGCCGTATTAAAACCTGCAATTTCGCCGCCGCGTTTAATAATTTCCCGACATACGCCGAAAATATACCTTGCCCAACTGGTACGAGGGGCATCTTCTTCATTCAGACCAAATTCGACATAGTCTTTCATGTCGATTGAATAGGCGCGGATTTTATTCGTTCCGTTTAATTTCAGTTCGGCAATCATCCCTTTGTCGATTGCGCCGGGAAAAACGAATCCACCGTTATAGTCTGTATGCTCGCCAATCAGGTTGACGCGACCCGGAGAAGCATACACAGCACCGGTACTTCCGTCAAAATGTTTAATAAAACGATTTCTTACGTGTTCTAATTCCATATGTTATTCATTTTGTTATACTGGAATATCCTTATTAACGTTTTTACTTCCAATTGCTGCATAGAAAAGTAAATAGGCAAAACCGGCAAACATGACCCAGTAGCTGGGCAGGTAGCTGGTTGCATCGGCAACGAGACCCTGTATCCAGGGAAGAATGCCGCCTCCACATACCAACGTCATGAAAATTCCGGATGCGACAGGCAGATATTTACCCAGACCTTCGACTGCCAAATTAAAAATACTGCCCCACATGATGGAGGTACAAAGACCAACCAATATGATAAACATGGCATTTATGGGGACTTGCGTTAATCCGAAAGACAGCGCGCCTGCGTCGGATTGTTTAAATAAAGGCAATGATACCTGCGAAGATGCAGGTGAGAAAATAGCCAGCGCTATCAAAATCAACGCAACTGCTGATGTCACGCTGAGCATGGTTTTACTTGATATTTTTCCGGCAATGGAAGCGCCGAGTAAACGTCCGATAAACATTAATAACCAATAGGTTCCTGCAACTGAACCGCCTATTGCCGCGCCATACATTGCACTTTCTGAAAGCCAGAGATTTGCCATTGCAGGCGTACCTACTTCAACGCCTACATAAGCAAAGATTGCGATTGCTCCCAGAACGAAATGTCGAAATTTCAATGCTCCAGACATGAGTTTACCCAGCGGCTCTGAAAAACTTTCAGCATGAGGTTCAGGAATATTAACAAGCCACAAAACAATAAAGACAAGCGCAAAAACGCCCATTGCCATGTACATTACCGGAAATACATTTGAAATTTGGGCTTTCGATGTTTCCCCAATCAAAATTCCAACAAACGCCGGAGTAAAAGTTGCAAAAATGGAATTGAACGATCCGCCTACCTGTATCAACTGGTTGCCCTTGTTACCACCGCCACCTAACGTGTTAAGCATGGGATTGACAACAGTATTGAGCAGTGTCATGGAAAAACCGGCTACAAAAGCGCCAAGAAGATAAATCAACATTGCAGACGACTGGCCGGCATGACCGGAAAGGAACTGAATAAAAACGCCTATAAAACCGACAGCAACGGCAATCAAAGCGGTCTTTTTATAGCCAACCCGTTGCAATAAAATTCCGCCGGGGATTCCCATAACGGCATAAGCAATAAAGTTCGCCATATTCCCCAGCAATCCCATCGCGTTGGATACACCGAACTGATTCTTTAAAATAACGCCCATCGGCGCAGCCAGATTTGTCACAAATGAGATCATACCGAAAAGCAGGATCATCATGATAATTGGAATCGTGTAATTTTTTTTAGTCTCCATAATGATTAATATTTATTAGTAAAAAATTTATTTTTTTGAAAATTTATAAAAAGTATAACTTTCATATTCTTCGCCCGGACGAAGTACTGTAGATGGGTATTCAGGTTTGTTCGGGCTGTCAGGAAAATGTTGTGTTTCAAGGCAAAGCGCTGATCGCATAGGGTATTTTTGCCCGTTTTTGCCTTTGACATTACCAGTCATCCAGTTTCCGGTATAGAGCTGTACGCCAGGTTCTGAGGTGTATGTTTCCATCATAATGCCGGTTTTATTCGATATAAGGCTTGCACAAAACGAAAGTTCGTTTTTTTCCTTATTATTTATAAAGGTATGGTCATATCCGTTTCCGAATATAAGTTGCTCAAAATCGTCATTGATGCGTTCGCCTACTTTATGAAACGTCCTGAAATCCATTGGTGTACCTTCCACTTTTTCTTTAGGGCCATAGGGAATGGCTGTATCATCAGTCGGCAGGTAATAATCCGCGTTGATCCACAGCAGATGGTCACCTATATATGGATCGCCCGCGCCCGAAAGATTAAAATAAGAGTGATTGGTCAGGTTTAGAACGGTTGGTTTGTCAGTGATCGCCTTGTAATAAATAAACAATTCGTTTTTGTCCGTTAACTGATATGCAACAATAATATCTAAATTGCCTGGAAATCCTTCCTCCCCGTCTGCGGATGTATACCTCAATACTACCGTCTGATCGTTCATCTGCTGCATGTCCCAAACGACAGCATTGAATCCTTTCAGTCCTCCATGCAGATTGTTTGGACCATTGTTTATCGCTAATTTGTCAAATAATACGCCATCAAGGGTGAACTGGCCTTTTGCAATCCGGTTGCCGTAACGACCACAAACGGCTCCAAAATACGGTTCTTCCGAAGTCAGATAGTCATCAATTGAGTCATGCCCGGTTACCACATCTGTGAGGACGCCGTTGCGGTCTGGAACCATAAGTGATACAACTTTTGCGCCGTAATTTAATACTGTAACTTCTAATCCTGCATGGTTAGTCAGGACACATAACCACGTCTCTTTCCCATCTATAACATGCTGGAAATTAGATGTTTTTAACCCTGAAGCGGTTTGTAGGTTTGTCATTGTAAACAATTATTTAATTTGAATTTGAGTGTAAAAATACGGTAAATATTTTAATGATGATTCAATAAAAAGATGTTTTAAAACATATTTTTTAAAATACATAATCTAATATTCTGACAATCTACATGTTACAAATTAAGGCTTCGAAGGAATACGTTAAAGTCTTCCTGATTGTTTAGTCCGAACTTCTTCTTTAAGCGGTAACGAACCATATGAACGGACGATTGTTCGATTGAAAAACATTCCGAGACTTCCTGTATTCCCATGCCAATAGCAAAGCAAATGCAGTATTTCAGATAAGGAACGGAAAGATTCCCGTAATGGAAATTCTTGAGTGTATGAATATATTGTCCATCAATATGTTTGAGCAATTCGATGTATTCGTCTCTTCCGGGTAGTTTTTTGTTGATCAATTTAATAATGTCATCAATAATCAGTTGATTCAAATGTTTTCTATCTTTTATTTGCTTCAATTGTTTCTCGTTATTACGTTCTTGTTCAATAATATTTTGCGTATAAGCTTCGATTTGTGTTTCTAAGGATTTGATATCAGTTCTCAATTGTGCAATTTCCTTGCTTTTTTCTTCAAATTCGCTTTCTTTTTCACGAAAATTCGTCAGCATTTCGTCACATTCCAATTGGGTTCTGACAAATTGCTTTTCTTTTACTTTCAGTTGTTGTACGGTTTCATTTTTTTCTTCTATAAACTTTAATAATAGGCGTTTAGCGTTTTTATTAATGGAAAATAACCAAAAACTCAACAAGATAATAATTCCAAAAAGTAACATTATGGTTATAAAAAAATATGCCATGTTTCGCTTCAATAATAATTAGTATTCAGCCGGCAAAATTAGATAAAAAAAAGAAATAAACAAACAACAATATTTTTTTCCCAACTCGCATTAATAAAAGGCTTGTAGAATGTTGTATAGAATTAGAACGATAGTTGTATATTTTGGCTGAATAGAATGAGTGTAATATGTAGAGGAATATATAGTAAATTAGTTTGAACTACTACTTACTTTTGTAGTCGATTATTCGAACCAATGTTCAGAAAACAGCCACGGGTGTAGATTTATAATTTCATTAATATATAGTAGTAGTAGAAGAAGCGTTTTTTCGAAAGAAGCGCTTCTTCTTTGTTTATTAATAAAAAACGATTATTTTTGCGACTTGCTTATCAACAAATGGAACCCAAAAGTATGAAAACAGGCAGAAGAGATTTTCTTAAAACGATGGGGGGGCTTACCTTGTTTACTGTTGTACCGCGCCAGGTGCTTGGTAATGGTTTTATTGCTCCCAGCGATCAGGTGACAAAAGGGATTATTGGTGTAGGAGGTATGGGAAAAAAACACCTGAGTTATGGGGGTACGCGCTTAGTTGCAATCTGTGATGTCGATAAGACTCATTTAGCGCTGGGTCAAGCGCTGGTGAAAGATAAAATTGCCGAATACCACGATTTCCGGTCTTTGATAACAGACCCGAATGTAGATATTGTACATATTGCCACTCCGCCCCATTGGCATGGTATCATGTCGGTAGAAGCGGCGAAAGCAGGGAAAGACATCTGGTGTGAAAAGCCGATGACACGTACCATTGGCGAAGGAAAACGAGTGGTAGAAACTATCAAACAGTATGGAAATATTTTTCGATTGAACACATGGTTTCGATTCACAGATACTTTTTATGGATTAGGAACACCGGTCAAGCCATTAAAAAAAATGGTGCAAAGCAGACTGCTTGGATGGCCTCTGAAAGTAACGATCAGCGGATATACAGGGTTTGATTGGAAATTTCATTGGATTGGAAAGGATTTCTTAGAACCGGAACCGATACCCCGTGAACTTGATTATCATTTATGGCTTGGTCCGGCGCCCTATAAACTATACAATGCACACCGTACGCATCAGACGTTTCGCGGGTATTGGGATTATGATGGAGGCGGGCTTGGCGATATGGGGCAGCATTATATTGATCCCGTACAATATTTACTCGGAAAAGACGAAACAAGTCCGGTTAAGGTGGAAGTCGATGCTCCTCAACAACATCCCGATGCAGTTGGAAGGTGGCGTTCAATTACTTATTCCTACGATGACGGCTGTCAGATCATATTACGTGGAGGTGATTTTGGAAATCCCGATACACCTTACATAGAGGGTTCAAATGGGAAAGTATATAAAAATTTTGTTTGTGATATTCCCGGTTGGCAAAAAAAATTAGCCGGCTTTCCCGAACCGGCAATGCAGCGTACAGATTTTATGGAATGTATCAAAACGCGACAGCCATTTGCATTAAACGAACGCAATGCTTTCCGATCGGCTACCATCGTCAACATGGGCGCCGTGGCATTACGCCTGAACCGTACACTTCTGTTTGATCCAGAGAAACTGCAATTTATTAATGATGATGCTGCCAACAAGTTGATGGATCAACCCATGAGAGCACCATGGAATATTTAATCCATTACAAATAATGAAAATATTATTGCTTAGCATAATAAGTTGCTTATTAGCTATTTACGCAGTTTCTGTCACGGCACAGACGACAGCAAACCGATCGGTTTCGGACGTCATTGAAGAGGTATTGACACAACTGCCGGCGCAACAATTGCACATCTATCATCAGTTATTTCAATCGCTGGTAGAAACGGGAACAGAAGGTGTCACGCAGTTAGTAAATATGATGAATGTGTCAGGAAAAGGTGATAATTCGATCATAGCGTATGCATTGAGTGGAATGGCCTTTTTTGCTTCGGACGACCAAATCCTGAAAAATATTGTTGAGCAAGCGTTTATCGCTTCATTAGATGCAACAGACGAACCCGAAATAAAAGCCTTTCTAATACCTCTGTTGGGAATCATCGGCTCTGATGACGGCGTCCATAAATTAGCAGGGTATCTGTCGGATGAGCATCTGTGCAGTTCGGCAGTATCTGCAATAAACTCCATTGGCGGCGAGGAAGCCAGCAAAACCTTACAGACGACATTAATGAACCGGATATCACTGACACCGGAATCAGAACGATCAATCATACAGGCTTTAGGTGATGTGATGCCGGTTGTCGATGGTACAGAATCGTTACTTCTCACGATAATGAACACCAAAGACATAACAACCAAAGGAGTCGTTTTAAAGGCATTGAGCAAAACAGGCAGTAAGCTGTCGTTGTCTGATTTGGCGGCTGCGGCTAACGCAACAGGGTATTGCGTAGAATCAACCGGTGCCAATGATGCCTATATCCGTTTAATTAAAAGAGTATATGAACAGGGCGACACAAAAGAAGCGATGGCTGCTGCACAAAATCTTATGAAAAATGCTACTCATGCAGGATCCTCACATATTAGGGCAGCTGTTTTGGAAATTCTTTTCAATAATCAAAAAGATTTCCTGAAAACGCTACGTTCAGCATTAAAAGACGGAGATATAACTTTCCGGAACGCAGCATTGAAATTTGCATCCGATTATGCCGATAAGACAATTTATACAGACCTATTAAAATCATTACCGAAAGCTAAACCCGAAGTGAAAATTGACGTTTTAAACTGGATTGGTAACGAAGCGCAATCTCCTGAAAAAAAACAAATCATAAAAACAATTGAAACAGGTATCGAAAAAACCGGTTTGCAAACATTGATGCAGCTACTAAACGATTCGGATGTCGGAGTGAAACAGGCCACAGTCAGAACATTAGGCGTTATTGGCGATCCATCGACGTTGCCGGCCTTAACTGATTTGCTGAAAAATAACGATATTCGTATACTTTCTTTATTGAAAGATGTATTGGAAGCTTTTCCGAGTGACATATTCACTGATTTAGTGAAGTGTGTCAGTCAGGCTTCGAATGAAGGTAAGATCATTATCATGGAGTTATTGTCGGCCCGTAAAGCAAATGCCTATTTTACACTGGTGTTGGATCAGACTAAAAGTTCAAATCCGTATGTAGTGGAAGCAGCCTTCAAAATCTTAAAAGATGTCGCTTCCGAAAAAGATTTTATCATTTTATGCGGCATGCTCGAAACAGCCAATCTTTCATTTGTTGCGCCTTTACAGCTGGCAATATCCGCTTCAATAGCATCGTTAACGCCTGAAAAACAAATGGAAATGATTAAAAACCGGATGCTTCAAGCAGGAGACTCAAAAGAACATTTATATTATCCGGTATTGTCATCACTCGGATATGCGTTACCTTAACATTTTGTTTATAATGTGGCAAAGAATGATGCGCATATAAAAAAATCTTCGGAAAATTTGTTGTTTTAAAATAAACCACTTATCTTTGCACCGCAATTCAAAGGAAAAGCAATTAGAAAAGTTTGGTGTGGTAGTTCAGTTGGTTAGAATACCTGCCTGTCACGCAGGGGGTCGCGGGTTCGAGCCCCGTCCATACCGCCAAGAGCCTAAGACAAAAGGCGACAAAAGTAAGACAAATCCTACAATCTCAACAGGTTGTGGGATTTTTTGTTTCCAAATTGTCTTACCCGAAAGACAAAAAATAGCCACGAAAAGACAAGTTTTTTGGACTTTATCGTGACCGGTCGCAAAAAATCAAAAACAGGTCACGAACTGTCCGAAATTGGCAGAGTTCTGTCGCAAATTGTCCATGCAGAAAGTATCTCATTTTTAGAATTTTAATTTAATTTTGCAACATCAAAAATGAGTAAAAAATGAAGACAGTGAAAAGTACATTCAGCGTATCGTTCTTCCTGAAAAGGAATGCGCAAAAAATCAATGGTAACATGCCTGTTATTGCCCGGATAACGATAAATGGGAAAGTGGCACAGTTCAGTACAAAACTTGAAATTACTCCTGACCTGTGGAGTGTTCAATCCGGCAAAGCTATCGGACGAAGCAATGAAACTGTGCAGATTAATAGTGTATTGGATGGGATTAGAGCCAAAATACAATCACACTACCATTCTCTATTGGCAGGGGGGCGGGGAGTTACTTCCGAAATCCTGAAAAATTCCTTTCTTGGTATAGACGATTCCTACGAAACTATCCTGACCATTTTCGACAAGCACAATACGGATTTGAAAAAGTTGGTGGGTGTGGATAAATCGGATTCCACTTACAAGAAATATTTGCTGGCACGGCAGCGTGTTGCTGAATTTATAAGATATCGCTATAAAATGGCTGATATGCAGTTGCGGAACATGGATTTGATGTTCGTTAAAGATTATGAGGTGTTTCTAAAAAGCGAGTGTCGTTTGAGTCACAATGTGGCGGCAAAAATGATTCAATATCTCAAAAAAATGGTGACTTTTGCGTACAACACAGGGATAATTCAGCGTCATCCGTTTACGGGTTATGTGATTTCGGTTAAAAAAGTGGATAAGAGGTATTTATCCGAACAGGAACTGAAAAATATTATCGGGAAACAATTTGATTGTTTAAGGTTGGAACATGTAAAGGATATATTCGTATTCGCCTGTTACACTGGATTGTCGTACATTGATATTGCCAATTTACAGGAAAGGAATATCCGCCGGTCGTTTGACAGTAATATGTGGCTAATCGGAAAACGAGGAAAAACAGGCATCACTTATAACGGAACTTTTTTTCAGATTCCTCACTGTATCAATAAAATGTGCGATATTTGTTTAAAAAAGTAGCGACAAATAATATAATGTTAAATATCATTAAATATTTTGATAATAAATTTATATGAAATACATTTGTGGCGACAAATAAAACAATAGCTTATGTATATACAGCGAAACAGGATAAAGAGTAAGTCGGGCAAGGAATACAGTTCGGTGCTATTGTGTTCGAAGTATCGTGAGGGCAAGAAAGTCAAGACCCGTTCAATTGCAAACCTTTCCCACATGCCGGATGAGATGGTTCTGCACATAGAGAACCTGCTGAAGTCCACAAGGGAGACGATGGTAAGCCTCAAAGACATATCGGTAAGCAGTTGTATTGACTACGGTTATGTGTGTGTATTGTTACAAATATTACATACGTTGCGTATAGACGAGACGCTGGAAAAAGTATTGCCGCTGTCCGACGCCATGCTGTTAAAGGCGATGATAATTGGAAAAATAGTCACCGGCGGCAGTAAGCTGTGCATTTACAACTGGCTGGTGCGGGAAAAAGGTATCTGCAATCTTCTCGGCCTTGACATGTCCGGTCTCAAAGTTACAGACTTATACGGTTCACTTGGACAGTTATCGGTTAATCAGCTGAAAATTGAGAAGAAATGGTTCCGTTATCATAAAGGCAATCAGCGCCGCATCTACTTGTATGACATCACGAGTTCCTACTTCGAGGGTGACAAAAACGAACTTGCGGCGTACGGATACAACCGTGACGGCAAGAAAGGCAAGAAGCAGCTGTGTATGGGATTGCTCACCACGGAAGATGGTTTTCCGCTTCGCATACAGGCATTTAAGGGTAATACGGCTGACAGTGTTACGGTAGCCGGCCAGATACTTGACTTGAAGCGTGAATTTGGTGTGGAACAGATTGTATTCGTGGGAGACAGGGGAATGCGTATTCTGTTCAATATGGAAGACGATGCCGAACTCAAGGAGGAAGACATTGACTTCATTACCGGTCTGACACAGGAGGAGATCTGCACGCTTATCGCAGAGGGTAAAATCGAGTTGAACCTGTTCAAACGCGACCTGGCCGAAGTGAAGTCAGGCGACAAGCGTTACATACTTTCAGTAAACCCCGAACTGGAAGCCGGGAAACTGCACAATTTGAACAACCGTCGCGACCGGGCTGATGCGCTTGTGGAAGAGATTCGCAAGGCATGGCGCAAGCGTTGCGAGCAGAACCGGGCGAACATCGGCAAGCAAGCGGAAGACGCCAAAAAGTACAAATATCTAAAAACGGAGTTGACCGTCAAGAATATAGACGGTTACAAACTCAGGGTTAGCAAGGTCATCGAGGAATGTGGAATGGGAAAATACTATACCATAGAGACAATCGACGGTGAAAAGTTTGAAATAACCTTCCGTCAGGACGAGTTCGACAGAAGCCGTTCGCTTTGCGGTAAATATGTGGTATGCACCAATGTGCAGGAAGAGGACATGACGGCGGAACAGGTGCACGGTCAGTATAAAAATCTTCAAAATGTGGAACATGCGTTTCGGGATTTGAAAAGCGACAACATCAGCATACGTCCTGTCTTTCATCGCAAGGAACGCCAGACGCGGGGACACGTGCTGCTCTGCATGTTTGCTTATGCCATTATCAAGGAGATGGAAAACAAACTTTACCCTTTCCTGAAAAAATACAATCGTACACAAAACACGCAGTTGTCGTTTAACGACCTCACTGCCGAACTTGACAATATCAAATTATGTGAACTCAAAATCGGAAACGGAGTGGTCTCGCTTCAAAGACCCGAATTGAACCCGTTACAAAAAAATATTTTTGAAGCGCTAAATATTGACCCTGATAAATTGATGAAGTGAAACTGAAACTGAAACTGCCCGGGTGGTATAATTTAAAAATATTCGTTAAATTAAAATAGTACATTTATCTTTGGTGCGAAAAACAGCTATGGATTGTCCAAAATGTAAAAGCAGGCATTATGCGAAAGATGTCAAGGCCGACGGAAGGCAGCGATACAAGTGCAAGGGATGCCATTTTCGATATACGGTTATCCGTAAATCGGACGTAAAGACTCCCGAAATAAAACGGTTGTCACTTGAAATGTATTTGGAGGGGTTGGGGTTCAGGAGAATCGGAAGGATTTTGCAAATCAGTTACGGGACAGTATTTGCGTGGGTAAAAAAGTGGAGTTTGACGATGTTCGTGCCGCGTCGCGAAGGCAGGGTGCGCAAAGTGGAACTGGAAAAGCTGATTGCATACGCTGAATCAAGGAAGGGTACCCGTTACGGGTTGTTGTTGATAGACTTGAAGGATAACGTTTCGCTATTATCGCTTGACAAGCCTGCCGGTCGCGATAAAGTTCAAGCGTGAAATATCCATTATAAATTAACAGATAGAATAAACATTACCGCTATATTTGACGTATGGAAGAGACGATTACCATAGCCCTGCGATACCTTCACCCGCCGTCAGGAAGTGGACATTCCACCGGTTCATCCGGTATGCACCGAACACAGCGCGGTCTTATGAAAACATGTCCGTCATGCGGCGCCAAAAACAGGGGCGTCTTTCCCGACCGGATCGTATCGCCCGTTCAATATGGCCCAGTAGTGGACGCAACCTTATGGTACATGTCGGTTTACCAGTATATTCAATATAAACGTATTGTTCGGTTTTTCAAAGACTGTTTCGGCTTGTCCCTCCAGGAAGGAAGCGTAGACCATTATTTGGAGAAATTGGGCAATAAGGCCGCTTCGTCTTATGAAACGCTCCGTCAGCTGATTCAGTTCGCGCTGGCAGTCGGTTCCGACGAAACCGGCTGCCGGGTAAACGGAAAGAATAACGGCTCTGGAGGAACAGTACGGAATATCAAAGTCAAAATCAAAGTTCCGGACAGTTTCTGGAACAATGACGGTAAAGGGGCTGACCGACATGACAAAATTAGCTTCTTTATTGATGCTTCTATCAACAACGAACAAATTTTACTTGACATGGCTAATTGTCAAGAATGCAACTCACGAGTAGAAACAATGATATAAATGTATGAGAGGGCAGGAACATATTTGAAACCGGGATTGTACAGTAGCCACTAATCAATCAATAATTATTGGCTATAGAATTGATTTTCTGGCATATATGAAAAAAAGTTCCGTTATAATGTTCCGCTTTTCAAAATTCCGTTGATGATTATTGAGAAATACAAAGGCAAATTTCTCAATGGGCATATCCTGCCGGTTATCAGTAATCAAAAGCTAAATTCCTACCTGAAAGAAATTGCAGATATGTGTGGAATTGCTACTAATCTGACTTTTCATCTTGCCAGACATACATTTGCGACAACCGTTACTTTGGGCAACGGTGTTTCTATTGAAGCTGTTTCAGGGATGTTAGGGCATTCCGATATTAAGACAACACAGATTTATGCACGGATTACAAATATTATTGTTGTCTGTGGGTGTTTTTGTCCGTTATTATTTCAGGATAAACCCGCATTCTGTTAATACCGGCTTCACGTTTTCGGTTTGCAACCACTCGTACAGTTTGTAAGCCATTGTATTATGGTCTAAATCGGAACGAATGGCTACATGTATTTCCGATATAAAGGGAAATGTCCTGTTTTTAACTGTGTTCTTGTCAGGGAATATTTCGTTAATGGATACTTTCGAAACTCCGCTGCCTCGTTCTCGTACTATAACCTCTTTGTAATTATCGAAAGTATAACAGATACCGTCTACGTTTTCAGACACTTCGCAAAAAACTAATATCATCGCACCAATGACGGCTTCAGGAAAATCAAGCGGTTCCAAACCGTCCATTACCACTTCTCTAAACACTTCTTCACTTCCCGAATTGTGCGGACGTGTAAAGACTTTCATACTTGCATTGTTTCCGCCAACTTGTTGCCAATTGGTTATTTCGCCTGTATAAATTTTCCGAACTTGCTCAACTGTCAACGATTTTACAGGATTATCTTTATTGACAATAAAAACAAAAGCATCTAAAGCAATTGATGTTTCAATCAGCGTAACTCCTTTGGTGTCGGCGTATGCTTTTTCATCGGGCGAAATTGTCCTGTGTGTAAGGATAATGTCTGCTTTCCCGTCAATCAAATTCAAAAATGCGCCATTCGTTTGAGAGGTAATAACCCGCTTATCGAAAAAGTCTCGATACTTTTCAGGAATGTCTTCCATATTAAATCGCAGCCCCCATTCAAATCCCATATGACCAAACGCATCTCATTCATACCGAATATCCAATAACTTACAGGCAATCATTTCATTTAATGCCTTACAAGAAGTAGAGCCGTCCATTTTCGGAAAATTTTCGAACGAAATGTCCTCTATGCCTGAAATCTCTTTTTCGTCTTTTGGCTCATTTTTACCGCAACTTGTGCAGATAATCACTGCGCAAGAAACTAAAACTAATACTAATGCAATTCTTTTCATTTTCATTTTTGGCTTAACGTCCGACTTAGGAGACGTCAATAAATAAACTACATAATTAATTTTGCAGGATCATAAAAATGTATTATATTTGCAGCCAAAAAAGGCAAATGGATACAGAGGAAAAAATCAAACAACGAATAGAT
>Ga0082212_10000721_pt1 | contig 48137 bp, 49 predicted proteins | sample TergutNt197P3_FD_71548 | JGI IMG/M metagenome (GOLD analysis project Ga0082212, IMG submission 71548) | Neocapritermes taracua P3 segment gut microbial communities from Petit-Saut dam, French Guiana - Nt197 P3 | ecosystem: Host-associated > Arthropoda: Insects > Digestive system > Gut ... | reverse complement strand
TTGTTTTTTCGGAAATCGTGCAACTCGACAAGTCGATGCTCAGGGATGGGTGTCGATGGGCGCATAGTAACCTCCGCTTTCGGAAATTACTACATTAAATCCCAATTGATTGCAACCTGGTATGAGTACAAACATTGCAATCTTTGTACTCGTTTTTAGTGGATTTCATGGGTTTTTCCGAGACTTCTCCGGAAAAGGGAAAACCCTGAAAGCCTACTATCAGTAGCCTTCCAGGGTTTATATTGTCCCTCTCGGGATTGTGTCCTGGTAGCAAGGGAGGGACTTGAACCCCCGACACTGCGGGTATGAACCGCATGCTCTCACCAACTGAGCTACCTTGCCGTACAAGGCCGCCATGCGCGACGGCTCATCTCATTAGCGCAAGTGGCTTGTCATGGCAAGCACTTTCTCTGCCGGGCAGCGTCCCGGTTTGCCGTGATGCTTCGCCAGTGCTGCTGTCGCCATCCGTAGCGTTGCTGTCCTCAATCCGTACACGCCGGGGCAAGGCCCGAAGGTCCGCCCAGCGGCCGTCTGTGCAGCGACGTCGCCTGCCCGAAGCCGCCGTAATGACCGATCGAGCCGCTCCCGCATTGCTCAACCGAGATACTACGGATGAAATTGCATACTTGCCCTTGACAGAAATTCTTACCTTTGCCAATATAGACAGAGGAACCGCGTAACAGGCGAAGTGTGCCGTTTGTTGATGAAGACGCGGGTATGGATGGTTATCTTTGTGAGGTTGTTTCATGGCCAAGTCTATTTATGTTGGAAATCTTCCCTGGTCTGCCACAGAGGAACAAGTACAGAGCCTGTTTGCTGAGTACGGTCCCGTGGTTTCCGTGAAGCTCATCAGCGACCGCGACACCGGCCGCGCAAGGGGCTTCGGCTTCGTAGAAATGGAGGATCCGGGCGCGGCCTCCGCTATCGAAGCGCTGGACAACGCTAACTTCGGAGGGCGTACCCTACGGGTGAATGAAGCGAAACCGCGCGCTCCGCGGCCGCCTCGTTATTGAGCTGCCGATTACAACCCCGCTGCGGCGGGGTTTTTTATTTTTCAGACATAACGGCGCCGGCGATATGCCGGCGCTGTCATGTCTGCCGGTTTCTACAGAGCCTGCCTGAGTACGCCCGCAATATGCTCCGGATCCATGGGGATGACGCAGCCGAAGGGCAGGGAACGGCTGGCGTTTTCGGCCAGCGCCGGGATGTCCGTTTCCTTGACGCCCACTTCACGCATGCTGACCGGCATGCCGAGCGAACGCACGAAGTCTTTGAACGCTTGCGCTCCGGCCAGGGCGAAATCATTGTCCGGAGCTTCCTTGATGCCCATGATGTGCGTGGCGAAACGGGTGAATGTGTCGCGGCACAGACCCCGGTCGTAGACATAGCGCATCCAGTTGGGCATGAGGATGCCCAGCGTCACCCCGTGCGGCACGTCGAAAATGCCGCCAAGAGCGTGGCCGATGCGGTGCGAGGTGAAATCGCCGCGTCTGGCCCGGCCCACGCTGGCCCAGCCGCTGTGGGCGTAGATGCTGCAAAAAGCCAGCTCGGAACGCACATCGTAATTTTCCCTGGCTCCGGGCAGGCCGCGCAGACAACGGATGATGGTTTTGGCATACGCTTCGCAATGCTCCAGAATGACTTCGCTGGTATCAAGGCTTTCAAAATAGGCTTCCAGCACATGGCTGAGCGCGTCCACGCCGCTGTAGCAGACCTGGTTGAGCGGCACGCTGTATTGCAGCGCGGGGTCCACCACGGCCGCGCGCGGGATGAGCAGTTCATGGGCAAGGGCGAATTTTTCCTGCGTCGCTTCGTTGGAGATGACCGCGGTGTTGTTCACTTCGCTGGAGGTGCCGGACAGGGTCAGGATGCCGTACACAGGCAGGGCGGCGGCGATAGTATGCTTGCGGGTCATGAAATCCCAGATGTCGTATTCACTGGCTGCGCCCACGGCCACGGCCTTGGCCGAATCGAACACGCTGCCGCCGCCGATCGGCAGGATGGCCTGGGCCTGTATGGCCTTGGCCGCGGCTACGCCTTCACGGACTTTGGACAGGCGCGGGTTGGGCAGCACGCCGCTCACGGTCTCGTGCCTGATGCCGGCCTGGTTCAGCAAATCGGCCACAGCGCCGTGCAGGCCGGAGGCATAGACCGACTTGCCGCCCGTCAGGACGAGGACGCGGGAGATTTTTGCGTTGTGCAGTTCCGGAATGAGATTGGGCGCCGTATCTTGGCCGAAAATGATCTTGGTTGGCGAATGGTAGGTGAAAGTGTGCATGGTTTCTCCTTTCCTTGCAGAACAGCCCGCCGATGGGTTGGGGCCGTACACCGTAAGGCGCTATCGTACCCGAAAGTTGGTGACGCGTACAGCCCCCGGTTCTGCCCCGGTTCTGCCCCGGTTCCGACCCGGTTCCGACCCGGTTCCGACCCCGGTTCCGTTGCTCCCCGGCCGGGCTTGGTGTAGACTCATTCCACAAGGCGCATCCCCGATACTATTTTGCCCGTATACTCGCATGGCCAAAACGCACGAAATCTACATTTGTTCCGCTTGCGGCGCGCGTTCCCCTCAATGGAGGGGGCAGTGTCCGAACTGCCGGGAGTGGAATACCCTGGAAGCGCGCCTGGAGGCGCGCGCCGGGCAGGCTGTCGGCCGGCGGGCGTCTCCGGCGCGGGAAATCCGGAACCGCCCCGTTCCCCTGGCCGAGGTGTCGGATGACGGGCACAAGCCCTACGGCACCGGCCTGGAAGCTCTGGACCGGGTGCTGGGCAGCGGTTTCGTGCCCGGCGCGGCCCTGCTTGTGGGAGGCGAGCCGGGCATCGGCAAATCGACGCTCCTGCTCCAGGTGGCCGGGGCTGTGGCCGCTGCCGGCAAGACCGCGCTGTATCTGTCCGGCGAGGAATCGCTGCCCCAGATCAAGAGCCGGGCGGAACGTCTTGGCGTTTTGCACGCCAATTTGCTGGCTGTCGCCAGCTCACGGGTGGAGGATGCCTTGTCTCTGCTTGCGGACGGGGCGGCGCCGTCGCTTTTGATCGTGGATTCCGTGCAGACCCTGACCTCGGAGGCGGCCGACGGCTTGCCCGGCAATGTCAGCCAAGTGCGGGCCGTGGCCGCGGAACTGGTGGATGCCTGCAAGCGTTCCGGCGCGACCGTTATCCTCGTGGGGCATGTGACCAAGGACGGAACTCTGGCCGGGCCGCGTCTTTTGGAACATCTGGTGGATGTGGTCATTTCTCTGGAAGGTGATCGGCGCCAGTTGTTCCGCCTGTTGCGCGTGCTCAAGAATCGCTACGGCCCCAACGAAGAACTGCTTGTTTTCCGCATGGCCCGCCGAGGTCTGGAAGTCGTGGACGATCCGGCCACTTTTTTTCTCGGCGCGCGCGACGCTTCGCTGCCGGGCGCGGCCGTGGTCATGGCCGTCGACGGCCAGCGCCCTCTGGCCGTGGAACTTCAGGCTCTCTCCACGCGCAGTTACCTGACCATTCCCCGGCGCACCGGCCTCGGTTTTGACGCCAACCGCCTGCATCTCTTGCTGGCCGTGCTGGAGAAACGCCTGCGCCTGAACTTCGGCCAGGTGGACATCTACGCCAAGGTCGGCGGCGGCGTGAAGCTGACGGATCCGGGCATGGATCTCGCCCTGGTCGCGGCTGTGTTGTCGAGTTTTTACGATATCCCGTTGCCCGAACGGGCGGTTTTGTGGGGGGAGGTGGATTTGAACGGCCAGATCCGCCCGGCGTATGGACACGCGCTCCGTCTGGGCCAGGCCCGCCGGCTGGGTTATGAGCCTATCCTGCATCCGGTGGAGGACAAGGGCGGCATCGCCACAATAACGGATTTGCAGAGCCGGTTGTTCCGCAAGAAGCCTCCGGCGGGAGGCGGCGCGCCATGAGCCGCGCAGCCGTGCGCCGGAGTCCGCAGCCGGTTGCGGACACGCTTTATGACGAAAAGCCGCAGGAACCCCGGCTGTACCGGGTGCTGTTGCACAACGACGATTACACGACCATGGAGTTTGTGGTGATCATCCTGATGGAAGTTTTCCGGAAAACAGGCGACGAAGCGACAGCCATCATGCTCGCGGTGCATAAGTGCGGCCAGGGCCAGTGCGGCGTCTACCCTCTGGAAATCGCGGAAATCAAGGTGGCGGCAGTGCATCGCCGGGCGAGGGAAGCGAATTTCCCGCTCCGGTGCACGCTGGAGGAGGCGTAAGCCATGATCGGCGAACATTTGCAGCAGGCTCTCGCTGTCGCGGTCAGCGAAGTACGCCGCCGGCGGCATGAGTATCTGACGCTGGAGCATGTGCTGTTCGGCATCGCGTCATCAAAGGCCGGCCGGGCCATCATCGACGGCTGCGGCGGCGACGCGGCGTCTTTGCGGCGGCAGTTGGAAGAATTTTTTGCCATCTACATGGACACCCTGCCCGAAGGGCAGCTTGGCGACGTGGTCCAGACTCTCGCCGTGCAACGCGTGCTGGACGGCGCTCTGGCCCACATCCACGCGGCCGGGCGCAAGCAGGTCGAGGTCGGCGACGTGCTGGCCGGGATCTTTGAGGAAGATGCGTCCTGGGCCGCCTATTATTTGAAGAAGGAACGGCTGACCCGGCTTGGCGTTTTGGAATACATTTCTCACGATCTGCCGGGGACGGAAACGAAGGAGGCGGAAGGCGCGGGCCAGGAGCAGGCCGACGCGCTCGCCCGCTACACGGTGGATCTGGTGGCCAAAGCCAGGGCCGGCAGCATTGACCCCCTGATCGGCCGGGAGGCCGAAGTCACGCGCTGTATTGAGGTGCTGGCCAGGCGGCGCAAAAACAACCCGCTTCTGGTGGGCGAGCCGGGCACGGGCAAGACCGCGATCATTGAAGGCTTGGCGCTGCGCCTGGCCAGCGGCGACGTGCCCGCAATGTTCCGGAGCGCGCGCCTGTTCGCCCTGGATTTCGGGGCTGTCTTGGCCGGCGCCCGGTACCGGGGAGATTTCGAAGGCCGGGTCAAGAGCGTGGTCAAGACGCTCGCGGCCATTCCCGGCGCCATCCTGTTCATTGACGAAATCCACACCATCGTGGGCGGAGGCGCAACGAGCGGCAGCAGCCTGGATGCGTCGAATCTGCTCAAGCCGGTGCTGGCGGCCGGCGCCTTGCGCTGCATCGGTTCGACCACGCACGAGGAATGCCGCAACCATCTGGAAAAAGATCGGGCCTTGGCCCGGCGGTTCCAGCGCATCGACATCACCGAGCCGTCCGGAGAAACGTGCCTGGACATTCTGCGTGGTCTTTCGCAGCGCTATGCCGACTTTCATGCGGTGCGCTACGAGCCTGAAGCCCTGCAGGCGGCCGTGGAATTGTCGGCCCGGCATCTGCAGGACCGGCTGTTGCCGGACAAGGCCATTGACGTCATGGACGAGGCAGGGGCTTGCGTGCGCCTGCGCGAAGACGCGCCCACGGGGGCATCTGCGGCAGCCGTTGGCGGGCGAGGCCCGCTTGCGGATGGCGACAGCAGATCTGTCACCCGGCAGGATGTGGAGCGGGTGGTGGCCCGGATGGCCGGCATTCCGGAAAGCACGGTCAGCCGCCACGAGCGGGAGGGGCTTGCCCGCCTCGCCGAGAATATTTCGGCCCGCGTCTTCGGCCAGCAGGAAGCCGTGGATCTGACGGTCAAGGCCATCCTGCGCGCGAGAGCGGGGCTTCGGCCCGCCACCCGGCCGACGGGTTGTTTTTTGTTCTATGGTCCGACCGGCGTGGGCAAGACCGAACTGGCCAAGCAGTTGGCCGAGTGCCTGGGCATCGCCTTTCTGCGGTTCGACATGAGCGAGTACATGGAACGCCACGCCGTGTCGCGCCTTATCGGCGCGCCGCCGGGCTATGTGGGCTTCGATCAGGGCGGCCTTTTGACCGAGGCCGTGCGCAAAACTCCGCACGCCGTGGTGCTGCTGGATGAAATCGAAAAGGCGCATCAGGATTTGTACGATGTGCTGCTCCAGGTCATGGACTACGGCACGCTTACGGACAACACGGGCCGCAAGGCCGATTTCAGGCACGTGATCCTGATCCTGACCTCCAACGCGGGCGCGCGCGATATGGCCGGCCAGCCTGTGGGCTTTGTGGAGGCCGGCGCGCATGATGCGGCCCGGCGGGCCAAAAAGGCGGTGGAAGACACGTTCAGCCCGGAATTCCGCAACCGCCTGGATGCGTTGGTGCCCTTCCACAGTCTGAGTCCGGAACTGATGGGACATATCGTGGACAAGTCCGTGGCTGAACTGGCGCGATCCCTGGCCGGCCGCAACGTGGCGCTCACGCTGACTCCGGCGGCCAGAGCCTGGCTGGCCCGCAAGGGCTACGATCCGAAGCTGGGCGCGCGTCCTCTGCAGCGCCTTGTGCGCGAAGCCCTGGAAGATCCGCTGGCGCGCGAGGTGCTGTTCGGCAAACTGGCGAGGGGCGGGAGCGTTGCGGCCGATGCGCCTAAAAATGAGTCTAACGAATTGATTTTACGTACAAAATTCTTCGGCAAAAAATGCGTTCCCGCCGCTTGACAGGCTTCTTTGGCCTGCTTATAGTCAGTGCACCATCGGGGTGGATGGTTTTCCCCGATGCCATGGCATCCGCCCAGGGAATGCCTCGTTGCTTGTCTAGATAGAGCCTTGTGGCTCCGAAGAACAGTTGGCGGCAGCCCGATTCAGGTTGACAGCTTTTACTGTTTGTTCCGTTTCTCCCTACTCTCTGGTGTCGCGGCTGTATGACCCGCCTGCTGTTGTGTCGGCTTTTGCCGTGCGGTGACTGTATCGGCGGGATTGTACTTTACTTGACCCTCGGGGGCGGACTTGGCGTCCGGCTTCCGAACGGCCCCAAGCGGACCGGAATACTGCAAGGAGCAGATTATGGCAGACGTAAATCTTCAGCGTCCGGAAGCCGGACAGCGCGTCGAAGTCACCGATTTGCAGGATGCCCGTTTTATACTGGACTTCCCTTCGGCCGACGCGATCTTGAGCAAGGATGCCGACGACCTGATCTTCACATTCCCGGATCAGAGCGTCATCGTGGTGAAAGATTTTTACAGCACTTACACGCGGGACACTTTGCCCGAGTTCAACATCGACGGACAGACGGTCACCGGCGAAGAGTTCTTCACGGCGCTGGGCGATGAAGATCTCATGCCCGCAGCCGGCCCGGCGGCGGCTCCGGACGCTGCCCGCTTCCACGAATTTGACAACATGGGCCTGTACGATGGCATCGACAAGCTGCGCGGCCTGGATTTGGGCCACAGCAGGGGCGCCGAGCAAGAAGATCACCTGGGCGCTCTCGGTCGTGTGGGTGACGACATGGCGGGCGCCCGCATCAACCACATCCCGACCGTGATCGACCATTACGTTTCGGTGTTTGAAGCGGGTCTGCTCGGCCACAACAACTACGATCCGAACCTGCCTTCCAGCGGCGGCGGTTTCGCGCTGACCGGCTCGGCCATGGGCGACGGCGTCCATTCCTTCAAATGGAATGCCGGCAACCAGGGCCATTACGGCGAGTTCACCCAGAACCCGGACGGCACCTTCACCTACCAGCTCTATGACAACGACGAAGTCCACGCCCTGAATGCCGGCGATGTCCGCACGGAAGTATTTTACTATACATACACGGACCAGGACGGCGACAGCGCCACCGGCCGGGTGATCATCACCATCCAGGGCGCGAACGACAGCCCGGAACTCGGCGACGCCACAGATACCTCCATAGCCCTGAAAGAAGCGGGCGTGGGCAGCCAGCTTGTGGGCATGGCCAGCCAGCAGTTCACCGGGACCGGTGCGGCCAATAAGGAATACGGCGGCAAGGGCGAAGAATCCGGCCATTTCACGGTCATTGACCGCGACGCGGGCGATACGCAATTCTTGCGGGTCGAGTTGAACGGTTCAGGTCCCGAAGCGGTGGTGCTGCCCGAAATTCAGATCACGCAGGGCATGGGCACGCAGTCCTTCACCCTGTCCGCCATGAATACGGCGACCGGAGAATACTCGACCATCGGCAACGTGGTCGTTACGCCGACAGTCGTGGTCAATGAACACGGCGCGACGACCACCACCTATTCCTACTCCATCCAGCTGTTCGACGATCCGGGCGACGGCACCGTCGGCGCCAACTGGCTGAATGAAGGCCAGGCGCTCAGGTACGACATCAACTTCATCATTACCGATGGCGAAGGCGCGGCAATCACCCATACCCTGAATCTCGACGTGTACGGCACGAACGACGCGCCCACGCTGAACCTGGGCGCGGGCGAAACCGGCATGCACATCCTCTCCGAAGCCCAGTTCTTCGGCGAAAACAATTTCACTGCGGACGGCCCCACGCCTTCCGTGGGCGGCCACCTGATTTTTGAGGATCTGGACGCGGACGGCAACATGCAGAACATCACCATCGCCGGCGGCGGGGACGTTGTCGGCATGAACGCCGTGGTCGGCAACGTCATGGTGGTGAAAGATTTCGACATCCGCGCTGACGGCGTCATCGAGTACCACACCCAGTGGGGCACGCTCGAACTCAATCCTTACGACGGCACTTACACCTACACGCCGGACGCGAGCGGCCCGATTCGGGACATGGTCTACGGCCAGACGCACAAGGAAGAATTCACCGTCCAGACCATGGACGCGCACGGCGCGGTGTCCGGCACGCAGAAGATCACCGTGGAACTCAAGGGCAGCGACACCTCCGTCGAACTCAAGGGCACGGATCAATCCTTCTTCATGAAGGAAAGCGGCGTCGGTTCGCAACTCATCGTGACCAAGGACGCGAACGGCGTTGTCACTGATGTCGAAAACGTCCGGGTGGATGACGCCAACCTGGCGACCGCCGGCGTGGGCACGATTACCAATTCCTTCCAGATCATCAACCACGAACCGGGCTATACCTGGGCGGTCAATGTGGATATCGCGGGCAAGACCTACACCGTCAACCTGGACCCGAACAAGAGCGGCACCCAGACCCTGCTGACCCAGAAGATCACCGAGGTCAAGACCGACGGCAACGACGAAGTGCTCGGCAAGGTCAACGACATCGGCACGCTGACGCTTACGGCCACCAAGACCGCGACCGGCGAATTCACCGTCACCTACACCTTCGTCCTGAACCAGGGCGCGGGCACGGACTGCAACGCCATGCAGTTCGGCGAGCAGGTGGACCTGCATCTGAACATCACGGTGGACACCTACGACAAGGCCCATCCGGACCCGGATCGCGTGCCCCAGACCCATCACGCCGATGTCACCATTTACGGCACGAACGACATGCCCACAGGCAGCGGTTCGGGCGATGTGCGTGAAGAAGGCGCCTACATCGTGGGCGGCACGACCTTCACCCAGGACGCCAACGGCAACTGGATCGGCCGCAATACGGTAGACACCAAGGAAGGCGCGTTCTCAAGCGCGACCAATACCCAGACGCACACAACCGACATCAGCGGCCAGATCAAGCTCGTCGATCCGGAAGGCGACACGCTGACCATCACGCCGCAGAGCACCACGATCAATCTGAGCCAGTACACCGACGCCGCACACAAGACCCTGACGACCGCCGCGCAGGACATGGACCCCGTGCAAAGCGCCGGCAAGGATGCGGGCGGCAACTATGTCACCTACGAATTCCAGGGCCTTGGCACGCTCAAGATGTATGTTGACGGCGCGAACCAGGGCAAGTTCGAATTCCACCTGGGCGAAAACGCGGACGGCACCGCCATGGCCGACACGCAGTTGTACGACAGCCTGGTGCCCGGTGAAAAATACGCCCTGAACCTGAACTTCGACCTTGCGGACAGCGAGGGCGCGCATCAGACGCAGACCCTGACGATCAACGTCCACGGCACCAACGACGCGCCGAGCTGGGAATTCCAAACCGGCAGCGCCACTCTGGCGGAAGCGGTGGCCGGACCCATCGGCGGCAAACTGGACGTGATCGACGCGGATCTGAACAGCGCCACAGCGCACGAGTCGCATACGTTCCAAATCGCCAATGTGAGCGTGGGCGCGGACGGCACGCCTGTCTTTGAGGGCTTGCTGAACACCAACGGCGCGGACGCGAACGGCAAGTACACGCTGTTCGAGGGTGAATTCGGGCAGTTCAAGCTGTATGCCGACGGTTCGTACGAGTACAATCTGGACAGCGGCAACAGCGAGGTGCAGGCCCACAACGGCTATGACGCGCCCTTGCACGACGTGTTCTACGTCACGGTGACGGACTCCTTCGGCGCAACCTACACGAGACCCATTGACATCGCGGTCGCGGGCACCAACTACGCCCCGGTCATGCAGTGGGAAGGCATCACGGTCAAGGCGGACGGCGTGTTCCACGACAGCCACCAGAGCCTGAATTACAGCAACACCACCGCGGCGGGTGATACGCTTGACGAGCACACGCAGCACCGTCTCGAAATGGGCGGCAGCCTGAAAGCCACGGACGTTGACGACGCCGATTCTTCGCTCACCTTCAAGGTGAACGATCAGGCCTCCGGTCCCCAGCTCTCGATCACGATGAACGGCCAGGAAGTGGCCAACGTGGTGCAGACCACGACGGTTGCGGACGGCGTGTACACCGTGGTCACCGAGTACGGCACGCTCACTCTCGACAGCAACACCGGCCAGTACAACTTCGCGCTGGCCGACAACGACGCCGTGAGATCCCTGGGCGAAGCCGACAAGCTGCTGATCAGCGTTCCGGTGGCGGCGACAGACCCGCACGGCGCGATGAGCGACTGGAATGCGCTCGACATCACCATCCTCGGCACCAACGACGCTCCGATCATGCTCGCGCCGGAAGGCGGTTACCTGGCCGTGCCCAGCGGCGACGCCTATGTCACCAAGGTGGCGGGTTATGACGCCGACGCGGGCGAAACCGAAACCCTGCGCTTTTCCATGGTCAACAACAACGGCCAGGATGTGCAGGTTCTTGAGCACAAGTACGGCACCATCTTCATGGACAAGGAAGGCAACACCACCATCAGGCTGAACGCGGACGGCGAAGCGGCCCTGAAGGCCATGCCGGCGGGCGCCGCGCTGCACATCGAGCTTGAGGCCCGCACCCAGGACATCCACGAAGCCGTATCCGACACGAAAACCATCACCCTGACCCTGCAAGGCGTGGACAATCCTTCGACTGTTCCCAACCACACGGCGACAGGGTCTGAAGGCGGTTTCGGCCTCGCCCTCGGCGGCCAGGTCTTCTCGGACATGTCCACTGTGGCCGTCGTGAATCCCAGCGGCAATCTGAACAGCGGCATCGGGAATACGGACAACCTCGCCCTTACGGGAGGCAGCCGTTCCTTCTCCTTTGACATCGCTGTCAAGAACGGCCCGGCGGCGGGCGTCAAGGGCGAAGACACGCACAGCTTCGGCTCCGGCGAGCCGGTCGACTGCGTCACCGTCACCTACGAGGGTTACGGCACGCTGTATCTCGATCCCGCTTCCGGCAAGTACGAATTCGTGGTCATAGACGATCCGGACAGCCCATACGACGCGCTGGACAAACTCCAGGCCGGGCAGCAGGTCACCTTCAACCTTACGGTTACGGCGACCGAAACCCGCACGAATGCCGCGGGTGAAACCACGGCCAAGTACACCTCGACCAGCAATTTGGGCATCGTGATCGAAGGCGCAAACGACGCGCCCTACTTCACGGACGCCTCCGGCGCGCCTCTGGCGGACGGTGTGGGCGTGGACGGCGCCGCCCTGCCTGCCGCCGACTGGCAGGTTACGGGCAAACTGACCGCAGCCGACCCGGACAATACCACGGGCGAACTGCGCTTCTCCTTCAATTCGAGCGGCGCTCCGGTGCAGACCATCCAGGGCGAGCACGGCGCTCTGACCATTCACCCGGACGGTTCCTACACCTATTCCCTGGACGCCCTGCAGAACCTGAACATGGCGGCCACGACGGAAACCTTCACGGTCTATGTGCGCGACCCCGGCGGCGCCTGGGATACGGTCACGCTGACCATCCCCCTGAGTGAACGCACGGCCACCGGCGGCGGCGGCGGCACCTACCCGGCCGAAGATCTCGGCGACGCTGCGGCGCTTTTGCAAGAAGACCGCCAGATCAACGACGGCGGCCGGATTGTGGGCGCGGACGGCAGCCCGGTCAGCGGCAGCTTCTACTTCAAGGACGCGAGCGGCAAGCCCGTGCAGACCATGGAGTTCAAGGGCGAGGACGCTCACGGCGAACACACCTACGGATCGGTCACCATCAACCCGACTACCGGCGAATACACCGTCACGCTGTACAACGACACGACCTGGGTCCAGGCCATGAGCGAAGACACGCACCTCGACACCAACGTCGAAGTGTTCCGCAGCTTCCTCGGCACGGGCGCTGGCGAAACCTCGGCCAGCATGAACATCAGCATCAGCGGCGACAACGATGCCCCGGTGTTCGACCATGATGTGTACACCGGAGTGAGCGGCACGGTGCATGCCACGGACATCGACGAGTTGTGGGATAAATCAACCGGCGAGGTCACGCGGGATCAGGACAGCCTTTCGTACTCCATCAAGGATGCGGACGGCAGTTCGGTCTCCCTGCTCCAGGGCAAGTACGGCACCCTGACCATGAACGCGGACGGTTCGTACAAGTACGTCCAGGGCCAGGATGCGAACGGCGATCCGATCGATCTGCCCAAGGGCAACCATGTGGAAACCTTCAACATCCTGGTGGATGACGGGCACAGCTACAACAATCTCGGCAACGCCCAGATTGCGATCAACGTGTACGGCGAAAACCATGCGCCGACCATCTCCGCGGACAACACGCATCTGGCGGTGACGGTGGACAATTACGGCCTGAACGGCCAGGTTCAGGATTACGGCAAGGCCACGGGCCACGATGTGGACGGCGATCCGTTCCGCTTCACCATAGCCGACAATCCGGACGCCGGGGCCTCGTACGGATCGGCCAAGGCCATCTGTGTGGGCCAGTACGGCACCCTGACCATCAATTCCGACGGTTCCTACACCTATACCCTGAACAACATGGACGCAGGCGTGCAGGGCATCGGTCTGCGTGACGATCCCGAGGCGCACCAGGACATCTTCTACATCCGTACCGTGGACAAGGACGGCGGCCTGTCGGCGCCGATCCAGGTGGTGGTGGATGTCCAGGGCAGCAACACCCAGCCCGAACTGTACCTCTCGACCTCCACGCTCAACGTGCAGGGCGACGCGCTGTCCACAGCCGGCGGCCAGGCCACGGCCTATGACCGCGACGTATCGGATCGGGATTTCCTGACCTTCAGCGCGGATATCGCGGGGCTTGACCCGGGCGCCACCACGACTGAAGGCACGACCATGACCATCAACACGGATTACGGCCAGTTCGTCATCGACACCAAGTCGGGCGCGTACGAATTCCATCTTGACACGGCATCCGATGCCTACCAGTCCATGCTGGAAGGGGAAAAGGCCGCGCTGAACGTGAAGATCACGGTGGATGACGGAACCGGCATAAACGATCCGAACGATCCCTTGAACGGCCTGTCCGCGGCCGACCGCTACCTCACGGTCAACATCGTGGGGCAGCATACCATGCCCGAGTTCGAGGGAGACACGCTGTTCAACAGCATCGACGAAAGCCTGACCACTTCGATCACCGGCGTGATCGGAGGCGTGGGCCAGGGAGGCATGGACACCTTCATCTACCTGGGCACAAGCGAAGGCAGCCCGCAGTGGACCTACACCGACCCCGTTTACGGCACCAAGGTCGAAATCGACCCCAATACCGGCGGGTATAAAGTGACCCTGGATCAGAGCAACGCCAACCTGATCGCCCTCGGCCCGGACGCCGAACACCAGACGGGGATTATCGAAATCCCGGTCATGATCAAGGACGCCCAGGGCGGCTGGACGCATGACGTCCTGCAGATCGAGGTCACCGGCAAGGACGACCCGCCGACCATTCAGGGTCTGGTGAACGGTTCCGTTACGCTGACGGCGGCGGATGTCGCTGCGGATGCGGCCCCTGTGGTGCTTACCGGTGTGGTGAACGCCTATGACCCGGATACGCCGCAGACGGCGCTGTCCTTCAGCCTGAAGGGCGGGGCGGGTGTTACGGATAACGGCGACGGTTCGTTCACCTACACCTGCAACCAGGGCGTGTTCGTGCTCCAGGCCGACGGTTCGTACACCTTCACGGTCAATATGGACCTTGCCCAGCACATCCAGGGCGGCGTGGTCCAGAGCGTCAACATCCCCGGCGTGACCATTTCCAATGGCACGGTCGAGGTAACCGACAATGTGGCGGTGAAGATCACCGGCGTGAACCAGGCGCCGACCATCAGCGTCACGCTTGGCGGCGCACAGGTCGGCGAGGACGCCCTCGCCCTGACCGATACGGTCAGCGGCAGCCGGCCGGCCATCAGCCTGTCGCTCTCCGCGACAGACATCAACACCGGCGACACCTTCACCTACCAGGCCGCAGTGGGCGCGGACAGCACCGCGGGCTTTGTGAACTCGGTCACCGGCCAGTACGGCACCCTGAGCTTCTCGGGCGGCAATGCCGTCTACACCCTGAACGCGGGGGCTAAGGCTCTGCCCGAAGACGTGACCAAGCAGGAGTCCTTCACCATCCGGGTGTCCGATGGGCATGGCGGCTACGACTACCGCACCGTGACCTTTGAGGTCACGGGCGTGAACAACCCGCCGGAAGTCATCCTTTCGCAGCCTGCTCCGGCAGCGCTCGTGCCGCACGATCTGGATGACTCGGTTGCAACTTCCGGCAAGCTGGTCTTCGGCGACCCGGATGCAGGCGACAGCGTTGCGATCAGCATCGCGGGCGGCACGCAGGAGGGCAACATCATCACGGTGCAGGGCCAGTACGGCACGCTGGAATATAACACGGCCAACGGCAGCTACACCTACAACCTGGACAGCTCGAACAGCGACGTGCAGCATCTGGACAAGGCCAGCGCGTTGCATGACACATTCACCTTCACGGCGGATGACGGCCATGCCACGAACAACCTCCTGACCCAGAACCTGACGATTGACATCAAGAGCGACATGCACGTGATCAGCACGAGCGGTGGTGGAACGATTACCGGCTCAAGCGGCGATGACCGCATCTTCGGCTCTGAAACCGAGGGCAACGTCATCAATGCCGGGGCCGGTAACGACATCATCTACACCGGCGGCGGCGACAACGTCGTGTACGGCGGGTCCGGCAACAGCATGATCTACGGCGGCGACGGCAACGACACGATCTACGGCGGAGCCGGCGACACCTACCTGCACGGCGGCGGCGGTTCCAACGCCCTGTACGGCCTTGAAGGGAACGACATCCTGGTGTTCAACGCCAACAACACTGTCATGGACGGCGGCAGCGGCGTGGACTTTTTGGTGGGTGTGAACAATATGGACTCTCTGGACCAGATGCTGGGTACGGGAGCGGTTACGAACATCAACGTGATCGTCATGGGCGGCGAAGATATAACCAGTCTGACCCACATGAACGACATGGGCATCACGGTCACCAACAACGATACCGTGAGGCTGGACAGTTCGTGGACTGCCGACAGTGCGTACAATGTGGGCGCCAACGCGCTTGAGCAGGGTTTTGAGGCCTACACCAACGACGACGGCCTGACCATTCTGGTCCAAAAGACCATCATGGAACAGGGCGAATTGTAGCAAGCAACCAGGCGCGGCGCTTGCGCCGCGCCGCACAAACGAGGCCGCCGCCCCCCCTGCGAGGAGGACGGCGGTCTTTGATTGTCGACAAGCCCGTGCGCTCTTGTCGGCAATCCAACAAGGAGCCGGCATGAATGTTATCGCCATCAACGGAAGCCCTCGCGAGGAAGGCAACACCGCCATCGCTCTGGAGTGGATGGCCGAGGAACTGCGTCAGGAAGGAATCGGGGTGGAAGTTGTCCAGATAGGCAACAGGAACATCCGGGGCTGCATGGGGTGTGATGTCTGCTTCTCTTCCGGGGACAATTTTTGCGTCCTCAAGGATGACGGCGTCAACGGGCTTGTCCGGCAGATGCGCCAGGCCGACGGCTTCATCATCGGTTCGCCCACGTATTTCGGAGGCATGGCCGGAACGCTCAAGTGCTTTCTTGACCGGGCTTTTTACAATGCCTGCAGAATCGGAGCTTACAGGAACAAGGTCGGGGCGGCGGTGACCTCCATCAGGCGGGCCGGGGGGGTGGCAACATACAACCAGATCATCACCTACTACCATTTGGCGGAGATGATCGTGCCGCCTTCACAGGCCTGGGTCATGGGCTACGGGCGCAGCAGGGGAGAAATACGCGGGGACGAGGAAGGTTCCCAGATCATCCGCCGCCATGCCAATGCCATGGCCTGGGTGCTGAAAATGAAGGAAGCCACCAAGGACAGCGTCGCACTGCCCAGGGCCGAGTCGGCGCGCAGCATGAATTTCATTCGTTAGGCGCGGCCGGCTGCAAGATTTTTTCAGCGCCCCAGCGTAAAGAATTCTTCTACCGGCGTTGTAAACATAATGCCGCCGCCCGGCTCGCTGAAGATGGGCAGTCTCCCTACGGCTTCCAGAATGCTTTGGGCGTTGGCGCCGTCCGCCACGATAAGCAGCATCTCTTTTTCCGGCGCAAGGCTGATGCCGAAAAACTTCACGTCATCCTCGGTGCCGGTGCCCCGCGCGCTCAGGATGGTGCCCCCTCGGGCGCCGGCCTGACGGGCCATGCGCATGATTTCATCCGCCTGGCCGTGTGTGATGATGCAGGTAATCAAGGTATTGCTGGCGCCCATGCCTTCACCCCCGGCGCGCTTTGGCGCGTTCTCCATATTTTTTGTCTCGCTTCCGGGCCGCAGCATGGCGGCGGCGTCAAGCACCAAAGCCAGGCCGCTGATCCGATCCGGGTGCTCCAGGCTGGTCCGGAGCACTTCCTGCACCACGCTGTCCGCCTCATCGTGCATCAGGGTGAAGAGGAGAGCCTCGGTCACTGCATCATCAGCGTGGTCGCCGCCGGTGAAATACTGCGCCAAGCCCCGGCCCGCGGCCTTGGTTCCGCCTCTGGCGCCGCCCTGCTTGCTCGCCGCCAAAACAAGTTCGCCGCTGTATTTGCCCACAATGGTGATGAGCAATTTGGCCGGCCTGAATTGGATTGCATCCACGTGATGTCTCCCGCGTACCCGCGCGTATATACCCTTTCAAACAGCCTGGCTAGCTTCTGCCTCAATGCAAAAAGAAATACACGATAATGCCGCCAATGCCCGACAAAATGATAAAATACGGGATCATGATCTTCAGCATCTGCAAGTAGGACAAACGGATCAGCGGAGCCAGCGCCGAAGTGAGCAGGAATAAAAAGCCGGCCGTCCCGTTGGGCGTGCCCAGAGACGGGATATTGGTGCCCATGTTGATCACCGTGGCCAGGTTCTGATACCAGTCCATGGAAAACGCGCCTTCGGCGTAGGCGGTGTCCACTTCGCGGATAAAGACGGAGGCCACAAACACGCTGTCGCTGACCATGGAGAGCACCCCGTTGACTATATAGAGAAGAATCAGTTGCGTCTGTCCTTCAAAAGAGAGCACCCAGTGCACCAGCGGGCTAACAAGATGCTGATCGTGCACCACGGCCAGAATGGCGAAAAAAATGACGATAAGGGTCACAAAGGGCATGGCGTTGTTGAACGGTTCGGCAAAATCGTGTTCATGGGTCATGCCGGTAAAGGCGGAAAGGATCACGATGATCGCAATGCCGATAAGTCCCACCTCGGCCACATGGAAACCCAGGGCCAGGATCAAAAACAGCGTCATCAGGCCCTGCAGGACATATTTGTACACGCCCTGGTTGGCGATCTCCCGGGCTTTTTTCTCATGATCGTTGACAATGAGCTGGCGGATGTTGTCCGCCAGTTGGTAGCCAAAACCCGGCACATGGAAAATTTCCAGAAGGGGGCAGAGAATGAGGCCGCCAATCGTCACGGGAACGGCGATGACGCCGCAGTGTTGGAAGAATTCCACAAAATCCCAGCCCATTTTCGTGCCGATCATCATATTTTGCGGTTCACCCACAAGGGTCAGGGTGCCGCCCAGAGCCGTGCCCACGGCCGAGTGCATGATCAGGTTGCGCAAAAAGCCGCGAAATTCATCAAATTCCGCATTGGCCTTGTTTTTGGGATCAGCGGCATAGGCGCCGGCCACCCGGTGGTAGATGGCGAAAAAATTGAAGCACACGGCAATGAGCACGGCCAGGATGGTCAGGGCGTCCAGAAAACTGGCCGTGGCGGTGCAGACCAGGCAGAACACGAAAGAAACCTGCCATTTTTTGCGAAACCTGAGGAAGAGCCGGGTAAAGACCAGGGAGAGCACATCCTTCAAGTAGTAAATGCCCGCCACCATGAAAATGAGCAGCAGCAGGGTGGGCAGGTTGGCGACTATTTCGTTGTAGATGCTCTGCGGCTTGGCAAGGCCGATAATCGCGGCCTCTATGGCCAAAACTCCGCCGGCGGGAACGGGGTAGCATTGCAGGGCCAAAGCCAGGGTGAAGATGAATTCGAGCAGTATCAGCCAGCCGGCCACATAGGGGCTGATGAGGAAAAACACCAGAGGATTGATGACCAGAAAGCCCAGGACGGTATACTTGTACCAGGTGGGGGTTTTGCCTAAAAAATGTTTGACGATGGTTTGCAGCATGGTTCCTCTTCTTGCATGGCGCCCCCGGTTGCGGCGATGCAACGCATCACCCGGCTGAGATTGTGTACCCCTGGCCCCAGTTGAGCCGCATCAAGCGCATCATAGCAACATGCGGGGAAGGTGGCAATTCCGGCGAAGAAAAACTTTCATAAAATCACGGCAAGGGACTTGACGTTCCGGCAGGTCCGGGCTACATATGCATCCCCGGATCGTTCCGGGGCAGTTTTTCCCTGACCGGAAGGGTAAGGACGATCAACCGTCCTGCTGCGCTTGGCCGCAAGGCCGGGCTTTGACATTTGCAGGCGTCACCGATGCTGGAATGTCGAGCCGTTCCAGCCCGCGTCAGGCGGGCTGTAAGGTCGAGAAACGGGCTTTGAGCCGTTGTGGTGACCCTGCGGGACCACCTGTCTTGCCGGTGCAAACCGGCCGGAGCCAGGCCGGCGGAAGCAAGGGTCGACTTCATGCGCATGGAGCCGGGGACCAGGATACGCCGGTCAAGTGTCTTTGTCCCCCCATCCTCCCGCGTTGTGAAGTCAGGCGCGCCTGCCGCGGACGCCGTGTGTTTTTTCGGCTCCGGCATCTTGTGCCGGGTGAACAGGGCGAAACAGCGCTTCGGCGGGCTTTTTGTCCGGCTGAACATGTGTTGCCAGATAACGGAGTGGACACAATGACGACAGTGAGCAGTGATCGTATCCGGATCAAGCTAAAGGCTTACGATTACCGCATCCTTGACAAGGCTGTGGCGGAAATCGTGGACACGGCGCGCAATACGGGCGCGGGCGTGGCCGGGCCAATCCCGTTGCCGACGAATATCCATAAAGTGACGGTGAACCGCTCGGTGCACGCGGATAAAAAGTCCCGCGAACAGTTCGAGATGCGTATCCACAAGCGGCTCATGGACATCCTTGAGCCTACGCAGCAGACTGTTGACGCGCTCGGCAAGCTCAGCCTGCCCGCCGGTGTGGATGTGGAAATCAAGCTCTAGATCCGAGGTAAGTCATGGCTGAGAAAATGGGAATTCTGGGTCGCAAGCTTGGCATGACCCGTATTTTTGCCGGAGACGGCAGCGCTGTGGCGGTCACCGTGGTCAAGGCCGGTCCGTGCCCGATCACGCAGGTGAAGGCTGTGGACAAGGATGGCTACAACGCCCTGCAGATCGCTCTGGACGAAGCAAAGGAAAAGCATGTGACAAAGCCCCTGCGCGGGCACTTTGCCAAGGCCGGCGTCGGTTTGTTCCGCACCCTGCGCGAAATCCGTTTGCAGGAAGCGCCCGTTCAGCAAGTGGGGCAGGCCCTGACCGTGGACATGTTCAGCGCGGGCGACAAGGTCAAGGTGACCGGCACGAGTCTGGGCAAGGGCTATCAGGGCGTGATGCGCCGCTGGAACTTTCACGGCGCGAAAGATACCCACGGCAACGAAAAGGTGCACCGCTCCGGTGGTTCCATCGGGAACAACACCTTTCCCGGCCATGTGTTCAAGGGCAAGAAAATGGCGGGGCACTGGGGCAATGAGCGCGTGACCGAACTCAATCTTGAAGTTGTGGAAGTGCGGTCCGAGGATCATGTGATCTTGATCAAGGGCTGCGTGCCCGGTCCCAAAAACGGCCTCGTGCTGGTGCGCAAGCAGTAGCGCGTTGATTCCGGTTCCGGTTTTATTTGGAATCGGCATGCGCGGAATTCGGATAAGGAGCAGAGCAATGGCTGTCGTGAAAGTATACGATCAGGACAAAACGGAAAGCGGGGAACTGACTCTGGCTCCGGAAGCGTTCGAAGTCGCGGTGAGGCCGGAGATCCTCCATCTGGTGGTGCGTTCCCAACTGGCTGCCCGGCGCGCCGGAACCCATGCCGTGAAGACGCGGGCCTTTGTGTCCGGCGGCGGGCGCAAGCCTTTCCGCCAGAAGGGCACGGGCAACGCCCGCGCCGGCTCGAACCGTTCGCCCATATGGCGCGGCGGAGCCATTGTTTTCGGCCCTCAGCCCCGTGACTACAGTTTCAAGGTCAACAAGAAAATCAGAAAACTCGCTCTGCGCATGGCCGTATCTTCGCGCCTGGCGGGTGAAGCGCTCATGGTCGTCAAGAGCATCGAGCTGCCGGAAGTGAAGACGAAGCTGTTTGCCGCGGTGGCCTGTGCGCTGGGCCTCTCGAAAGCGCTCATCGTGCTGCCTGCCGAAGACCGCACGCTTGCCTTGTCCGCGCGCAATATCCCCGGCATTACGCTGATCACGCCGGACAGGCTCAACGTATACGAAGTGTTGCGGCACAGGCAGCTTGTCCTGCTTGAAGGCGCGGTTGAACCTGTGGCCGCCCGCCTGCTGGCTTAGATTGGTTTGGGGGAGTCGAGTCATGGAAAGAACGCAAGTGCTCATCAGGCCCGTGATCACGGAAAAAGCGACCCAGGTGCGCGAACGGGCGCACCAGGTGGTATTCATCGTGCATGCAAGGGCGAACAAGATCGAGATCAAGCAGGCTGTGGAAGCCGCTTTCAATGTCAGGGTGCTCGGCGTCAACGTGAGCAACAAGAAACCGGAAAAGCGCGTGCGCAACCGCCGCGCCGTCCATATCGCCGGCTCGCGCAAGGCGTATGTGACCTTGGCGGCGGGCGACAAGATTGATCTGTTCGAGGGAGTGTAAGCCATGGCAGTGCGCAAGCTCAAACCCACCTCGGCCGGACGCCGCTTTCAGACCGTGTCCGACTTTGAGGAAATCACCCGGTCCCGGCCGGAAAAATCGTTGACCGAAGGGCTGTCCAAGAAGGCCGGGCGCAATCATCACGGCCGCATTACCAGCCGTCGGCGCGGCGGCGGGGTCAAACGGCTGTACCGGCTGATAGACTTCAAGCGCGACAAGACCGGCATTCCGGCCACTGTGGCCCACATCGAATACGATCCGAACCGCACGGCCCGCATCGCCCTTTTGCATTACGCCGACGGCGAGAAGCGCTATATCCTGGCGCCGGTGGGCGTCAAGCAGGGCGATGTGCTGGAAGCCGGCGACAAGGCCGACATCAAGCCCGGCAATGCCATGCCCATGAGCCGGATTCCCGTGGGAACCGTGCTGCACAACGTCGAACTGCATCCCGGCCGGGGCGGCCAATTCTGCCGCGCAGCCGGCTCCTATGCCCAACTCGTGGCCAAAGAAGGCGCTTACGCGCTGTTGCGCATGCCGTCAGGCGAAGTGCGCAAGGTGCTTGCGCACTGCATCGCCACCGTGGGCCAGGTCGGCAACATCCAGCACGAAAACATTTCTCTGGGCAAGGCCGGCCGCAATCGTTGGCTGAATCGCCGGCCCAAGGTGCGCGGCGTGGCCATGAACCCCATCGACCATCCGCTCGGCGGCGGCGAAGGCAGAAGTTCCGGCGGCCGCCACCCGGTATCCCCTTGGGGCATGCCCACCAAGGGCTATAAAACCCGTGACAGGAAAAAGCCCTCGTCGCGTCTTATCGTCAAGCGCCGTAGCCAGAAGTAGGAGAGCCTATGCCCAGATCGCTGAAGAAAGGCCCGTTTGTGGACGCCCATGTCATGAAGAAGGTCGATGCGGCCATTGCCAACAACGATCGCCGCGTGCTCAAGACCTGGTCACGGCGTTCGACCATCATGCCCGAAATGGTGGGGCTGACGTTCGCCGTGCACAACGGCAAGAAATTCATTCCGGTTTTTGTCACGGAAAACATGGTCGGGCACAAGCTCGGGGAATTTTCTCCGACCCGCACCTTCCACAGCCATGCTGCGGACAAGAAAACCAAAGCCGGAAAAAAGTGACGGGTGACAGTCATGCAGTCGCAAGCTACCGCCAAATACGTGCGCGTTTCGCCGCGCAAATCACGGCTTGTCGCCCGCAATGTCACGGGCATGTCGGTCGAATCGGCCATGAACGTGTTGCGCTTCACTCCCAACAAGCCGGCCGGGATCATCCTTGAGGTCATGCGTTCGGCTCTGGCCAATGCCGAGCACAACGCGAGTCTGGATGTGGATTCCCTGGTGGTCAAAGAAGTGCGGGTCAACGAAGGCCCAACCTGGAAGCGTTTTATGCCGCGCGCTCAAGGCCGGGCCACGAACATCCGCAAGCGCACCAGCCACATCACCGTGATACTCGAAGAAGGGCAGGAATAGGCTATGGGTCAGAAAGTACATCCGTTCGGATTCAGGCTCGGGTACAACAAGAACTGGCAGTCCCGCTGGTTCAGCAAGAAGGAATACCCGGCCTTTGTGCGCGAAGATCACGCCATCCGCAACTATGTGAAGAAGGCGCTGTATGCGGCCGGGATTGCCAAGATCGAAATTGAGCGCGCGGGCGGCAAGATCCGCTTGATCCTGTCGACGGCTCGCCCGGGAATCGTCATCGGTCGCAAGGGCACGGAAATTGAAAAATTGCGCCTGGATCTGCGCAAGCGCTTCGGCCGTGAATTTTCTCTTGAGGTGAACGAAATCCGCCGCCCGGAAGTAGAATCGCAACTGGTGGCGGAAAACATCGCCGTGCAGTTGGAGCGTCGCGTGGCTTTCCGCCGCGCCATGAAGCGCACAGTGTCCATGGCCCGCAAGTTTGGAGGCGAAGGCATCAAGGTGACGTGTTCCGGCCGCTTGGCCGGCGCGGAAATCGCCCGCACCGAATGGTATCGCGACGGCCGGGTTCCCTTGCAGACTCTGCGCGCCGACATCGATTACGGTTTTGCTGAAGCCCGCACCACATACGGCATCATTGGCGTGAAGGTGTGGATCTATAAAGGTGAAATCCTTGACAAAGAGGTGGAACGCTGATGCTTGCGCCCAAGAAAGTACGATTCCGCAAATGGCAGAAAGGCCGTTTGCGCGGCAAGGCCACCCGGGGAGCCTCCCTTGCCTTTGGCGACATCGGCCTTAAGGCTCTTGAGCACGGCAAGCTGACCAGCCAGCAGATCGAAGCCGCCCGTATCGCCATGATGCGCCACATCAAGCGCGGCGGCAAGGTTTGGATTCGGGTGTTTCCGGATCATCCGGTTACGGCCAAGCCTCTCGAAACCCGTCAGGGTTCCGGAAAGGGCGCGCCGGTGGGCTGGTGCGCCCCGGTCAAGCCGGGCCGCATCCTGTATGAGATCAAGGGCGTAACGCTTGATCTGGCCAAGACCGCTCTGACCCGCGCGGCGCACAAACTGTCGGTGAAGACGATCATCGTGACGCGAGAGGGGCTGTAAGTATGGACGTGAAAGAACTGAGAGCGCTGGATAGGGCCGGACTGGAAGGCAAGTTGGCCGAACAGCGCAAGGCGCTGTTTGATGCGCGTTTTTCGCATGCCGCTGCCCAATTGGAGAACACATCGTCCTTGCCGGAAACCCGCCGGTCCATTGCCCGGATTCTGACCATACTGAAGGAAAAGGAACAGGGGTAGGCTATGTCCGAGAACCTTGAAAACCGTAAAGGCAGATCGCTGATCGGCACGGTTGTCAGCGACAAGAACGACAAGACGATTGTCGTGCGCGTCGAAACATTGATGCAGCATCCGTTGCTCAAGAAGTATGTGCGCCGGCACAAGAAGTTCACGGCCCACGATCCCGGCAACGAATGCGGCATCGGCGACAAGGTCAGGATCGTGGAATACCGCCCCTTGAGCCGCAACAAGCGCTGGCATCTGGTGACGATTCTGGAAAAGGCCGTGTAGGAGTATATCATGATCCAGGTAGAATCCACATTGCAGGTAGCCGACAATTCCGGCGCGAAAAGCGTGGCCTGCATCAAGGTGCTGGGTGGGTCCAAGCGGCGGTATGCCACGGTGGGCGATGTGATCACCGTGTCGGTGAAGGACGCCATCCCGCACAGCAAGGTGAAAAAGGGCGATATCATGCAGGCCGTCATCGTGCGCACCCGCAAGGAAGTGCGCCGGGCTGACGGCTCGTACATCAAGTTCGATTCCAATGCCGCCGTGCTCCTGAACAAGCAGGGCGAACCCGTGGGCACCCGTATTTTCGGACCAGTGGCCCGCGAACTGCGCGCCAAGAACTACATGAAGATCGTGTCGCTGGCGCCAGAAGTTCTGTAGGAGCGTGGCCATGAAACAGTTTCGTATCCGCAAGGATGACAAGGTGATGGTGATTGCCGGCAAGGACAAGGGCAAGGTCGGCAAGGTTCTGAAAATTTTGCGCAAGCACGACCGGGTGGTGGTGGAAAAGGTCAATATGGTCAAGCGCCATACCAAGCCCAATCCTTACCGGCGCGAAGCGGGCGGCATTGTGGACAAGGAAATGCCGATACATTTGTCCAACCTGATGGTTGTTTGCTCCACGTGCACGGCGCCTACACGGGTGGGCTACAAGTATGCCGAGGACGGCACGAAACACCGCTTCTGCAAGAAGTGCAACGCAACGCTGTAGGTATTCCCATGACGCGTCTTGAGACAATTTACCGCGAGAAAGTGGTTCCGGTCTTGCAGAAGGAGTTTGCTTACTCCTCGTCCATGCAGATTCCCGGAATTGTTAAGGTATCGCTGAATGTCGGTTTGGGCGCCGCCAGCCAGAACAATAAACTGCTGGAAGAAGCCGTGGCCGAACTCTCCGCCATTGCCGGGCAGAAGGCTGTCGTGACCCGCGCCAAGAAATCCATTGCCGCGTTCAAACTGCGCGAAGGCATGCCCATCGGTGTGCGCGTGACCTTGCGCAAGGAACGGATGTGGGATTTTCTCGACAAGCTGATGAATTTCGCCCTGCCCCGGGTGCGCGACTTTCGCGGTGTGCCGGATCGCGGCTTTGACGGGCGCGGCAATTTTACCCTGGGCATCAAGGAACACGCGATCTTCCCTGAAATGGAAGCTGACCGCGTGGAAAATCCCAAGGGCATGAATATCACCATCGTGACCACAGCCAGGACTGACAAAGAAGGCAAAGTCCTTCTTGAGCAGCTCGGCATGCCGTTCCGTAAGTAGGAGAAAGCCGCATGTCTCGTACGTCGCTTGAAGTGAAGGCCAGCCGTAAGCCGAAATTCCCGGCCAGGGCGTATAACCGTTGCCCTATCTGCGGGCGCGCGCGTGCGTACTTGCGCAAATTCGGCCTGTGCCGCATCTGTTTCCGCAACATGGCGTTGCGCGGCGAACTGCCCGGCGTGCGCAAATCCAGCTGGTAAGCCCGGCTGCAAGGAGTTTGATGATGACTGATCCTATTGCCGATATGCTGACGCGTATCCGCAACGCACACTTGGCCCTGCATAAGGAAGTGAGAGTGCCGCGCTCGAAGATGAAGGAAGCCATTGCCGCCATCCTCAAGCGGGAAGGGTACGTCGAAGATATGGCCGTGGCGGATCGCGACATTACGATTCAACTCAAGTATCACAAGGGCAAGCCCGCCATTTCCGGCTTGAGCCGTCTTTCCAAACCCGGCCGGCGCGTGTATGTCGGTTCGGGGCAGATTCCGCGCGTGCAGAACGGCCTTGGCATCTGCATCCTTTCCACATCGCGCGGGGTGCTTGACGGACAGACCGCCCAGGCTGCAAAGACCGGCGGCGAACTTTTGTGTGAAATCTGGTAGGCGGTGCTGACATGTCCAGAATCGGCAAAAAGCACATTCCCATTCCCTCCGGTGTCGAGATACAGGCAGTAGGCGGGGAAATTCAGGTGAAAGGCCCCAAGGGCGCGCTTTCCATCCCGAAAAGCGCGGCGCTTGATTATGTGATCGAAGCGGGCACGGTGACCGTTTCCCGCCGGGACGACGAGCGCGAGAGCCGGGCGCAGCACGGCTTGGGCCGCACGCTGCTTGCCAACTGCGTCGAAGGCGTGACAAGCGGTTTTTCCAAAACCCTGGAAGTCAGCGGCGTGGGTTTTCGTGTCGCGGTCAAGGGGAACGTGGTGGAACTGGCCGTCGGTTTTTCCCATCCGGTGCTGGTGGAACTGCCCGAAGGCATTGCGGCCAAAGCCGAGGGCCAGAAGCTGACGCTGTCCGGCATCGACAAGGTGCTGGTGGGCGAAATGGCTGCCAGAATCCGCCGCATTCGCAAGCCCGAGCCATACAAGGGCAAGGGCATCAGGTACGAAAACGAAATCATTCGCCGCAAGGCCGGAAAATCCGGCGGCAAGGGCAAGTAGCCGGGGCGCGCTATGACTACGATATCAAAAAATGAAGCCAGGCAGCGGAGGAAAATCCGCATCCGCAAAAAAATTTCCGGCACGGGCGAACGGCCGCGCCTGGTGGTGTACCGATCCAATATGCACCTGTATGCGCAGGTGGTGGACGATCGCGCCGGAGCGACGCTTGTCGCCGCTTCGACCCTGGCGCTTTCCAGGTCGCAGGATGCGGTGCGCTGCAACAAGGCCGGCGCTGCGCTTGTAGGCAAGGAAATAGCGCGTCTGGCGAAAGAGAAGTCGATCACCAAAGTGGTGTTCGACCGCAACGGCTACCTTTTTCACGGCCGCATCAAGGCTGTGGCCGACGGCGCCCGCGAGGGCGGCCTTGAGTTCTAACCCGGGGTAAGGACATCATGGAACAGAACGAACTGGGTTTTATTGAAAAAGTCGTTTCTTTGAACCGGGTTGCCAAAGTCGTGAAAGGTGGGCGCCGTTTCAGTTTCAGCGCCTTGGTGGTCGTGGGTGACGGCAAGGGCAACGTCGGTTTTGGTCTGGGCAAGGCCCAGGAAGTGCCCGAAGCTCTGCGCAAGGCCTCCGAGCGCGCCCGCAAGACGATGGTCGCCATTCCGCTGGTGGAAGGCACGTTGCCGTATGAAGTGCTGGGCCGTTTCGGCTCCGGCTCGGTCATGCTCAAGCCCGCTTCACGCGGCACGGGCATTATTGCCGGCGGCGCGGTGCGCGCGGTTATGGAAGCCGCGGGCGTTTCCGACGTGCTGGCCAAGGCGATTGGCACCAACAATCCGCACAATGTGCTCCGGGCGACCATTGCCGGGCTGACTTCGTTGCGCGGGGCCGATCTCGTGAGCGAAATTCGCGGCAAGAAGCTCGAAGCGCCGCGTAAATAATTTCCTGAGGGTGTGCCATGTCTGAGATCAGGATCCAGCTTGTCAGAAGCCGTATCGGCACCACGCCGGCCCAGCGCCGGGTTCTCGACGCGCTCGGCCTGCGCAGGCGCGAGGCGGTCAAAACATTCAAAGATACGCCTGCCGTGCGCGGCATGATTGCCAAAGTCGTTCATCTTGTCGAGGTCAAAGCATCATGAATCTGCATGATTTGTATCCGTTTCCCGAAGAGCGCAAGAGTCGCAAGCGGGTCGGGCGCGGCTCGGGTTCCGGCTGGGGCTGCACGGCCGGCAAGGGCAACAAGGGCCAGAACGCCCGGGCGGGCGGCGGCGTCCGGCCAGGTTTTGAAGGCGGCCAGATGCCCCTGCAGCGCCGTCTGCCCAAGCGCGGTTTCAGCAACCACGCGTTCAAGGCCGAATACACGGTGATCAACCTGGATCGCCTCCAGGCCGTTTTCGGCGATCAACAAGAAATCAGCCTGGACGACATGTACGCGCGCGGCCTGTGCCCGTTCGGCTGCGCGGTCAAAATTCTCGGCGGCGGCGATTTGGCGGCCGCAATCAAGGTCGAAGCGCACAAGTTCAGCGAGTCGGCTCTGGAAAAGATCCAAAAGGCCGGCGGCGAAGCCAAAGAGCTTGAAGCCGGTCTTGGGCATGGTCAAAGCCGGCGCCGGAAGGCGGACCGGGCTGCGGCAGCGGAGTAGACAGTGGCGCTCTCGGCAGCAGAAAACCTGGCGCGTGAGCCTGAACTGCGCAGCAAGCTCCTCTGGACCGTGGGCATTTTGTGCGCGTATCGGATTGGGGTGCATATCCCCATTCCGGGAGTGGACGCTTCGGCGCTGGCGCATTTTTTCCAGAGCGTTGAAGGCACGCTGTTCGGTCTGTTCGATATGTTTTCGGGCGGCGGCCTCAGCAATGTGTCGGTTTTTTCGCTCGGCATCATGCCGTATATTTCCGCGTCGATCATCTTGCAGTTGTTGCAGGTGATCAGCCCGGAACTCAAACGCATGGCCAAGGAAGAAGGCGCTGCGGGGCGACGCAAAATTACCCAGTATACCCGCTACGGCACGGTTCTCATTACGCTCGTGCAAGGCTTTGCCATCGCGGTGGGCCTGGAAACCATGATGAGCCCCGGCGGCACCCAGGTGGTTCAGGCGCCGGGCTGGACTTTCCGGATCATGACCATCCTCACCCTGACCGCCGGCACCATTCTGATCATGTGGCTGGGCGAGCAGATTACGGAACGAGGCATCGGCAACGGCATTTCTTTGGTTATTTTTTCGGGGATCGTGGTCGGCATTCCCGGCGCTGTGCTCAAATCCGTGCAACTCATGCAGGCCGGCGATCTCAACCTGTTCATTCTGATCGCCCTGCTCATCTTGATGCTGGTCGTGCTGGTGGGCGTGGTATTCATGGAGCGGGCGCAGCGGCGCATTCCCATCCACTACGCCAAGCGCCAGGTGGGGCGCAAGATGTACGGCGGGCAGAACACGCACCTGCCCCTGCGCATCAACACGGCGGGAGTCATTCCGCCCATTTTCGCTTCAAGCCTCTTGCTTTTTCCGGCCACCGTGGCCAATTTTTCCACGGTCGACTGGCTCAAGACCGCGGCTGCGTGGTTTTCGCCTTCCACGGTGTTGTACAATGTGATTTTCGTGGCCCTCATCTTTTTCTTCTGCTTCTTTTATACGGCCATCATTTTTGATCCCAAGGATGTGGCTGAAAACCTGAAAAAGGGCGGCGGCTTCATTCCCGGCATCCGGCCCGGCGACAAGACGCGGGAATACCTGGACAGCGTATTGTCGCGCTTGACCATTTGGGGCGGAGTATATATTTCGCTCATTTCCGTCCTGCCGATGATCCTGATTGCCGAGTTCAACGTGCCGTTTTATTTCGGCGGCACCAGCATTCTGATTCTGGTCGGCGTGGCTATGGATTTCATGTCGCAGATCGAGTCGCACCTCATCTCGCGCCAGTATGAAGGACTGATGGGCAAGACACGCATCAAAGGACGCGCCTGACGTTGCAACCACGATTGCGGGACGCATCGTGATTGAGAAATGGCATTGCGAGATTGCCACCATTGAAAAAGTTTCGCGGCATATTCATTAAGAATGAGCGTGAAATCGCCCTGATGCGGGAGGCCAACCGTCTTGGGGCGCTCATTCTGGACGAGATCGAGGCCCAGGTGCGCCCCGGTGTGCCGACCATGTTGTTTGAAGAAATCGCCGCGCGCATGTGCCGCGATTTTCAGGTAAAGCCCGCCAATTTGGGCTATGGCGGTTTTCCCCATGTGCTGTGTTGCTCGATCAACGAACAGGTTGTCCATGGCTTTCCTTCGGATCGGATTCTGTGTGAAGGGGACATCGTCAGTTTCGACATGGGCCTCGTGTACGAAGGATTTTACAGCGACTCGGCCCGAACCGTCCCGGTCGGCGCTGTGTCGGAAGAGGTCGCGCGGCTTTTGCGGGTGACGCAGGAGAGTCTGGCGCTGGGTATTGCCGAAGCCAGGCCCGGCAACGATCTGCGCCGGGTGAGCGCGGCCATTCAGCAACATGTGGAAGCCGCCGGCTTTCATGTGGTGCGGCGTTTTGTGGGTCACGGCGTTGGGGTCAACTACCACGAGAAGCCGGAAGTGCCGAATTTCATCGCCCACAAAACGCCGTTGCTTTTGATGCAGGGCATGGTGCTGGCCATTGAGCCGATGGTTTGCGTAGGCACGCACGAAGTGGATATTCTTGAGGACAAATGGACGGCGGTTACCCGTGACGGCAGTATGGCCGCTCATTTTGAGCACAGCGTGGCCGTTACCGGCAAAGGGCCTGAGATTCTCAGCCTTTCATCCAAACGTGGCAAAGCGGCGACAAGCGCATTGACAGCATGATGAAAACATGATAAATGTTCGGATTCCGGCTGCCCCGATAAAGATGGGCGGCATGGAACAAGCGGAGAATGTTATGAAAGTGCGGCCGTCTGTCAAAAAAATATGCCCGAAGTGCAAAATTTTGCGCCGCCGGGGCGTATTGCGGGTGATCTGCGAAAATCCGAGGCACAAGCAGCGCCAGGGTTGAGTATTGCCGCACTGCGGCATGGATGTGCATACGCTACCAGGAGATTCATTGTGGCCAGAATTGCTGGTGTAGACCTGCCCCGTGGCAAGCGCGCCGACATCGCGCTGACATACATTTACGGAATAGGTCGCGCGACCGCCCTGAAAATTCTTGATGTGACCGGCGTGGACTGGACGCGTGGCATTGATGACCTGTCCGCCGACGAAGTGAACGAAATCCGCAAGGAACTCGAACAACACTACAAGGTGGAAGGCGATCTGCGGCGTGAAGTCTCAGCCGGCATCAAGCGGCTGATGGACATCGGCTGTTACCGGGGTCTGCGCCATCGCCGCGGCCTGCCTGTGCGCGGCCAGCGCACGCACACCAACGCCCGCACCCGTAAGGGGCCGCGGCGCGGCGCGGTCGGCAAGAAGAAGTAATTTACGTTCACGTTCAAGCCCATACGGAAGTTTTACCATGGCCAGACCCAAACGCGTTGCGAAAAAAAGAGAAAAGAAAAATGTTCCGCTTGGCGTTGCCCACATCCAGGCTTCGTTCAACAACACCATCATCACCTTCACCGATACGCGCGGCAATACGGTGAGCTGGGCCAGTTCCGGCCAGAGCGGGTTCAAGGGTTCGCGTAAGTCCACGCCTTTTGCCGCGCAGATTGCCGCCGAAACCGCAGCCCGTAAAGCTCAGGACAACGGCATGCGCACGGTGGGCATTTATGTGAAGGGACCGGGGTCGGGCCGCGAAGCGGCCATGCGGGCCATCAATGCCGCAGGTTTCAAGGTGGCGTTCATTCGTGATATCACACCCATTCCACACAACGGCTGCCGTCCGCCCAAGCGGCGTCGCGTGTAATTTCCATTCCGGATCGGATCGTGGCCTCTGTTGCGGTCACGTTGTCCGGTTTTGGGTTCAACATTTTTATACTGCGTTGCGATCAAAGTTACAATCCGGGTTGCGGTTGCGGGCACATGTGTTCCCCACGCGCAGCCGAGCAGGGAGGATTTCGCCTTGGCTAAATATAATGATGCCAAATGCCGCCTGTGCCGCCGTGAAGGGACCAAGCTTTTTCTGAAAGGCGATCGCTGCTTTTCGGAAAAATGCGCCTATGATCGCCGTCCCTATGCTCCCGGCCAGCACGGCCGGGCACGCAAAAAGCTGAGCGATTACGCCGTGCAGTTGCGTGAAAAGCAGAAAGTGCGGCGCGTGTACGGCATTCTGGAAAAACAGTTTCACGGCTATTTTGAAACCGCCGACATGGCCAAGGGCGTGACCGGCGCCAGTCTTTTGTCGTATCTGGAGCGCCGCCTGGATAATGTCGTGTACCGCCTGGGCTTTGCCCACTCCCGTTCGCAGGCCCGCCAGATGGTGCGCCACGGTTTGTTTACACTCAACGGCCACAAGGTATCCATTCCCTCCATCCAGGTACGGGCGGGAGATCGTATTGAAGTTCCCGAAAAGAACAGGAAAATTCCCGTGTTGGCTGCCGCGCAGGCTGCCGTGGCCCGGCGCGGCATACCCGCCTGGCTTGAAATGGATGCGGCGGCCTTCACCGGGGTGATCAAGGCCCTGCCTCAACGCGACGATATCCAGTTCCCGATCAACGAATCGCTCATCGTCGAACTTTACTCGAAATAAGCGGGGGCGGGCATGCTCTTCAAACAAGGCAACAGGCTTATCAATTCGCGTAATTGGGTCAAGCTCGTGCGCCCGGAACAAATTGTTCGGGACAGCGATCCCAATGATGCGATGTACGGAAAGTTTGAATACGAACCGCTCGAACGCGGCTACGGAGTGACCATCGGCAACGCCTTGCGGCGGGTGCTCTTGGCTTCGCTTCAGGGCGCCTCGTTCGTGTCCGTCAAGATCGTCGGCGTGCAGCACGAGTTCACGACCATTCCCGGTGTGCTCGAAGACGTGACGGACATTGTGCTCAACCTGAAGCAGGTGCGTTTGGTGCTGCAAACCGACGAACCGCAACGCCTTACCTTGTCTGTGAACAAGAAGGGCATGGTCACGGCCGGAGATATCCAGGCCAACCAGAATGTGGCGGTGCTCAACCCCGAGCAGCATATTGCCACCTTGACGGAAGATATGCCTCTGGAAATGGAATTGGAAGTGCGCATGGGCAAGGGCTATGTGCCTGCGGACATGCACGAAGGACTGACCGACGAGATCGGCCTGATCCGTCTTGATTCCAGCTTTTCGCCGGTGCGCAAAGTATCGTATACGGTGGAACAGGCCCGCGTGGGGCAGATGACCAACTACGACAAGCTGATTCTCGAAGTCTGGACCGACGGCTCCGTCAGCGCCGAAGACGCCATCGCCTTTGCCGCCAAGATCATCAAGGAACAGATTTCGGTCTTCATCAACTTCGACGAGCGTATTGTCGGCGATCACAACACGGAAGGCGCGGATCGTTCGGAGTTCAACGACAGCCTGTTCAAGAGCATAGACGAACTCGAACTGTCCGTGCGCGCGACCAACTGCCTGCGCAGCGCCAGCATCGCCACAGTGGGCGAACTGGTGCAGAGGACCGAAGCCGAAATGCTCAAAACCAAGAACTTCGGCAAGAAATCCCTGGTGGAAATCCGGCAGGTGCTGCAGGAAATGGGTCTTGATTTCGGCATGAAGTGCGACGGTTTTGAAAAGAAATACCAGGAGTGGAAGAGGAAGGGACACCATGAGGCATAGCAATTCGGGCAAGAAGCTCGGCCGGACGCCTTCGCACCGCAAGGCTCTGTTCCGCAACCTGGCCAAAGCCCTGATCACCCACGGCGCGATCCGCACCACCGAAATCAAGGCCAAGGCTCTGCGCCGGGTGGTGGAACCTCTGATCACCCTGGCTCTGCGCAACGATCTGCACGCCCGCCGCCAGGCTTACGATGTGCTCGGCTGCCACAAGCTGGTCAAGAAGCTGTTTGATGAGGTCGGTCCGGTCTTTGCCGGCGTGCCCGGCGGCTTCACCCGTGTGACCAGACTGGCTCTGCCCCGCAAGGGCGACTGCGCCGTCATGGCCCAGATTGAGTTCACGCACAGACCCGCGGCGCCGGAAAAGTGATGCCGCGTTTGGGGCATACATAATTTGGGGCATTGCCCCGAATCCTGTCGGGGGGCGTCACGCCCCCCGATTTTTTTGCCCTATGAACGCGCCGCCGTTGCCGGTCGCCATTCCGCCGATGACGAACGCCTTTTTTCGGCCAATCGCAATTGTGCAACGCTGTGTTGCCTTATTTCTTACAAATGATTACCCTTAATTCAGTCTTAATTTTTCTCCAGAGCAATGTCGCTTTGAAGTTGCTCTGGCGGCGAAAGCGCAGAGCGCTGCCGCCCGCGCGCGAGGCATAGGCGAAATGTATTTTCGCCGTCAATGCCGAACACAGCGTCTCAAAATTAAAACTTTATGGAGGATGCCGTGCAATTTCACTCAGCCATCAAGCCTATTTCATGGCTTAAAAATAACGCCAAACAGATGATCGAAACCGTGGATGAAACCGGCAATTCCATGATCATTACGCAAAATGGCGAAGCCAAAGCCGTGGTTATGAACATCAGGGCCTATGACCAGATGCAGGAAAGCCTGTCCCTATTGCGTCTTCTTGCTGACAGTGCCGCTGATGCGGAAGCTGGCCGTCTTCGCGACTCGGACGAGGTTTTCGCAGACATACGCCAGATGATCGCAGGGCAACGCAATGCACGGAAATAAATCGACCTGGAAAGTGACGTTTACCCGCTGTGCAGACTGCGATATTCTGGATATTTTTACCTTTATCGCGGAGCGGGACGGGCCGGATATCGCCGCAACGATCTTGGAAAAATTTATTCAGGCGCGGGACAGTTTGCGAGAATTTCCTAATCGGGGCCGCATTCCCCCGGAATTGGAGCGGGTCAATATACGTTCTTTCAGGGAAATGCAGGTCACACCGTATAGAATCGTTTACCAAGTCAGTCGCGACATCCATGAGGTCCACATTCATGTTGTGGCTGATGGACGGCGCAATTTTACCGAGCTTTTGCAAGAACGCCTGCTTGACGCTTCCAGAGAAGACAAACAGCAGTGAGCACACGCTCTCACCCTTTGCTTTGTGCGGTTGCGCAAGGCGGTGTTGATGGCGGCCATGCATCACAAAGTCCCTGCCAGGCGTTGCAGCCAGGAGGCGTCCGAGCGGTAGGCGCCAAGAGCGATCAGGACCAGCAGGACGGCCAGCAGGCAGTATTCGCCCAGGCTGCCGGTGGCGACCAGGTTTGCGGCCAGGCGCGGCTTGCGGCGAAAAGGCAGGAGCGGCACGCCGGAAGGATTGAGTCCGTCCAGGATGAGATGTGAAATCGCTCCCAGAAGGGAGCCGACAGCCAGCGTCTGTTCTTCGGGCGACAGGGGCAGGGCCAGGGCGGCGGCCAGGGCCAGGGCATACAGGCCGAACCAGTGCAGAAAGCCGCGATGGATGCGCAGAAACACGGCCTTGTTGCCCCTGCTGACGGCGTGCTCGATGAGATCGGGCAGCACCGCGCCGAACACCAGACTCGCGCAGAGCGTCGTGCCGGCCTGAAACCATACGCCGGCGGCCAGCGCGCCGGCCTGATGCGTGATCCATTTCATGGCTGCTCCATCCGGTAACAGGTGCCCGGCACGGCGCTTCGTGTCAAGTGTCGCTTGTGCAAAAGCCGATTATTCTGTAGCCTGCAGACCGGGAAATGGCGAGTTCACCCTGTTCTGTCTTCCGACCCTTAGCGCACGGAGGTGCTGTTCATGAAAGTTCGCTTTTTGTTTGCCCTGACCCTGGCGGCCTGCCTGGGCTTCGCTCTGACCGCCCAGGCGGCGGAAGAGCCTATCAAAATCGGTATTTATCTTCCTTTGACCGGCGACAACGCCTTCGGCGGCCAGCTTGAGCTTGAAGGCGTGCAGTTGGCGCACAAAGAATTTCCGACAGCCCTCGGCCGTCCGGTCGAATTGGTTGTGGTGGACAACAAGTCGGACAAGATCGAAGCCGCCAACGCCGTCAAGCGCCTGATTGAGCGCGACAAGGTAGTGGGCATCATCGGCACTTACGGCTCCTCCTTGGCCATGGCCGGCGGCGAAGTGGCCGAACGGGCCAAGATTCCGGTCATCGGCACTTCCTGCACCAATCCGCTGGTGACGCAGGGCAAGAAGTACTACTTCCGGGCCTGTTTCATCGATCCTTATCAGGGCGCGGGCGCGGCCACCTATGCGTACAAGACCCTGGGCTTCAAGAACGCGGCCTTGCTCGTGGATGTGTCCAACGACTACGCCGTGGGCCTGGCCAATTTCTTTCAGAAATCCTTTACCAAACTGGGCGGACAGATCGTCGCCAACCTGAAGTACCAGTCGCGCGACCAGGATTTTACGGCTCACTTGACCGAAATCATCAAGCAGAATCCCGATGTGGTGTTTATGCCCGCCTACTTCGCGCAGGGCGGCATCATCATGAAACAGGCCCGCGAACTCGGCGGTAAGTTCGTGCTCATGGGCGGCGACGCCATGGATAACCCCGATACCGTGAAGATTGCCGGCCAGGCTGCCGAGGGTTTCATCCACACGACCTTCCCCTATTCGGTCAACATGCCCAATATGAGTCCTGAAGCCAAAAAGTTCACGGATAGCTGGAAACAGGCCTATCCGCAGAAGGACCCCAACGTGAACGCGGCTCTTGGCTACAACTGCTACCTGATGTTTATGGATGCGTTCAAGCGCGCCGGCGCGGTCGAACCCGAAGCGGTGACCCAGGCTCTGGCCGCGACCAAGAGTTTGTCCACGCCGCTTGGAATGTTGACGCTGAACGAAACCCACGACGCTGAAATGCCTGTGGGCATCATCCAGATCAAAGACGGCAAGAGCGTGTACCTCGGCGAAATCGCTCCCGACTAGAGCAACGTGCTTGAGAAGATGATACGCTGCGCGGCAAGGATTTGCTTGCAAATCCTTGCCGCGGAATCGCCGCAGGCGGGCTTGGCCCCGCATTGCTCACATTGAGCCACTCCCGCTTTTTCTCCGGTTCCGGCCTGCGCCGAAGGCACATTACCGCATGCTGCTGCAACATTTTTTCAATGCGTTGACGCTGGGTTCGCTGTATGGCCTGATCGCCATCGGCTACACCATGGTGTACGGCATCCTGCGGCTGATCAACTTCGCGCACGGCGACATGCTCATGCTGGGCGCGTATTGTGTATTTTTCGGAACCGTGATCTTCCATCTGCCTTGGGGCGTGGCCGTGGTGGCGGCCATTCTGGCCACAAGCTTTTCCGGCATGCTGGTGGACAGGGTAGCCTACCGGCCCCTGCGCAACGCGCCGCGCATCTCGGCTCTTATCAGCGCCATCGCCATTTCGTTTTTCATTGAGAGTCTGGCGGTGGTGCTCTTTACCGGCCTGCCCCGGCCGGTGCATCAGCCGGACTGGCTGATCGTGCCCTTCGAGATCGGCGCGCTCCGGCTGATTCCGCTGACCATCGTGGTGCCGGTGGTGACGATGGCGCTGGTATTGATCCTCTTGTGGGTCGTGTACCGCACCAAGGCCGGCCTGGCCATGCGCGGCATTTCATACGATATTGAGACCACGCGCCTGCTTGGGGTGCGGGTGGACAGGATCATCGCCCTGACCTTCGGCATCGGCACGGCCCTGGCCGCGGCCTCGGGCATTATGTGGGCGCTGCGCTACCCGCAGATTCATCCTTACATGGGTATTTTCCCCGGCCTGAAAGCCTTTATCGCAGCCGTGTTCGGCGGCATCGGCTCCATCCAGGGCGCGGTGGTGGGCGGACTGACGCTGGGTTTCATCGAGATCATGACTGTGGCTTTTTTTCCGCAGATGTCGGGCTACCGTGACGCCTTTGCCTTTGTCCTCTTGGTGCTGGTGCTCTTGGTCAGGCCTGCGGGACTGTTCGGCCGGAGCGTGGAGGAGAAAATATGACTCCCCCCCGCGCCATGTGGCTCAATGTGGCGGCCGTTTGCGGATTGTACGCGTTTTTGCACTGGGCGGAAGGGGCGCTGGACAGCTACCAGGTGCACATTCTCAACCTGATCGCCATCAATGCCATTCTGGCCGTTTCGCTCAACCTGATTTACGGCTTCGGCGGCATGTTTTCCCTGGGGCATGCCGGTTTCATGGCCATCGGCGCCTATGTCTCGGCCTTGCTGATTCTTGCTCCCGCCCAGAAGGAAATGATGTGGATGCTGGAGGATATCGTTTGGCCGTTCTCGGTGCTTGAGATGCCGTTCTGGTTTTCACTGCTGGCGGGAGGGGCGGCCGCGGCCCTGTTCGGCCTGCTCATCGCCATGCCGGTGTTGCGCCTGGGCGGAGATTATCTTGGCATCGCCACGCTGGGTTTTGCCGAAATCATCCGCCTTTTGATCGTCAACTGGCCCTCGCTGACCAACGGGCCGCTCGGCATCAAGGGTATTCCGCCCCATGCCACGCTCATGGTCAACTACACCTGCCTGCTCGTCACGCTGTATTGCATCCTGCGCCTGTTGCACAGCAACTTCGGCAATGTGCTCAAAGCCATTCGCGACGACGAAATCGCGGCCAAGGTCATGGGCATTGACACGTTTCGCTACCGGGTGCTGGCATTCTGCCTGGGCGCGTTTTTCGCCGGCATCGGCGGCGCGCTGCAGGGCAATCTGATCACCACCATCGATCCCACCATGTTCACCTTCCTGCTGACGTTCAACATCTTGATGATCGTGGTGGCCGGGGGCTTGGGGTCCATTACCGGCAGCATCCTGGGCAGCGTGATCATCACCGTGCTGCTGGAGTGGCTGCGTTTCGCGGACGACAGATTCGATCTGATCGGACTGAGCATTCCCGGCCGGCCGGGCATGCGCATGGTCATCTTCGCGCTGGTCCTGCTCTGCATCATCCTCTACCGGCGCGAAGGCATCATGGGCATGCGCGAATTCTCCTGGGATCTGGTCTTTCGCCGGAGGGCGCCATGACCGCACTGCTTGCATTGCAGGAGGTCACCAGGCGTTTCGGCGGTGTCGTGGCGGTGAGCGATTTGAGCCTGGCCGTGCCGGAAGGCAGCATTACCGGTCTGATCGGCCCTAACGGGGCGGGCAAAACCACGGCCTTCAACATGATCAGCGGCTTTTACACGCCGCAGCAAGGCCGGATCATCTTTCAGGGGCGGGACATCACCGCGCTTTCGCCGCACCAGATCTGCAAACTCGGCATTGCCCGGACTTTTCAGAACATCCGCCTGTTTGCCGGCGGCACCGCCCTGGAAAACGTCATGGTCGGCTGTCATGTGCGCCGCAAAGGCCAGTGGTGGATGCCGATAGTGTGCTGGCCCGGCATCGGCAACGAGGAGCGGGAGATCAGAAAACAGGCCGAAAGCCTGATCGCCCGGCTGGAGTTGACCCGTTACCTGCACGAAAAAGCCACCTCACTGCCCTACGGAGTCCAGCGCCGCCTGGAAATCGCCAGGGCGCTGGCGACCCGGCCGTTGTTTCTGTTGCTGGATGAGCCGGCCGCGGGCATGAATCCGCAGGAGAGCGAAGATCTGATGCGCTTTATCGAGCACATCCGGGACGAGTTTGATCTGACCATTTTGCTTATTGAGCACGACATGCGGGTTGTCATGGGCGTGTGCCGCTACATCTGGGTGCTGGAATACGGCAGCCTGATCGCTGAAGGCACGGCGGAGGCGATCCGCCGCAATCCCAAAGTGATCGAAGCCTATCTCGGCGAGGATGTGCTGGAAGGCGGCCTGCCGGCCGCCGGCCAGGGGGCGCCATGCTGACCATTGAAGACCTGCACGTGCGCTACGGCGGCATCCATGCGGTGCAGGGCGTGAACATCCGCATCCCGCACGGCGCCATCGTCACCCTGATCGGGGCCAACGGCGCGGGCAAGAGCAGCGCCATCCGGGCCGTGGCCGGCCTGGTGCGCAACGCGCAGGGCAAAATGCTGTACAGGCGTACCGAAGGCGATGCGCCCCGGCAACTGCTCGGCCTGCAACCCGAGGACATGGTGCGGCACGGCATTTCCCTGTGCCCGGAAGGACGGCGCATCCTGCCGCAGTTGACGGTGGAGGAGAACCTGCGCCTGGGGGCGTACATCCGATCGGATGCGGACGGCATTGCCCGGGACATGGAAGCGGTGTACGCGCTGTTTCCCCGCCTGAAGGAGCGCCTGTGGCAGAAGGGCGGCACCCTGTCCGGGGGCGAACAGCAGATGTTGGCCGTGGGGCGGGCGCTCATGAGCCGGCCGGATTTGCTCATGCTGGATGAACCCTCGCTGGGTCTCGCGCCGCTCTTGGTGCGGGAAATTTTCCGCATCATCCTTGAAATCAACCGGGCGGGAAAAACCGTGCTGCTTGTCGAGCAGAACGCCCTGGCCGCTTTGTCCGTGGCGCATTACGCCTATGTGCTGGAAGTGGGCCGGGTGGTCATGGAAGGATCGGGGCAGGATCTGTTGCGCGATCCCAAGGTGCGCGAAGCGTACTTGGGAGGATGAACAAGAACGGGCGCAGCGCCGCTCCATACGGGGCGGCGCTGCAAACGCTCACGGGCAGGGATGTCGCTGCAGGCCGTCGGCGTACAGTTCGATGCTGTGCCTGACCTGGACCCTGTCGCCTTCACGTGACAGGATGTCGTTGAGCTGCATCATGCAGGCAGGGCAAGCCGTAGCCACGACGCTTGCGCCGGTGTCCGCGATCATGTCGCGTTTTTTCTTGCCGATCTGTTTGGAATGATCGTAGTGGAGCAGGTTGAAGCTGCCCCCGCAGCCGCAGCAGCGGTCGCTTCCGGGCATTTCCTGCAGCGTGCAGCCGGCATTGGCCCGGATGACGTCGCGCGGCTGTTTGCTGACGCCCAGCGACTGTTTCAGGTGACAGGGGTCGTGGTAGGTCACGGCCACGGCGTCGGCTGCCGGCGTCGCGGCTTGTACCTTGAGCACGTCAACCAAGAAGACGTTGATGTCGATAACCTTGCCGGCAACGGCTGTGATCCGGTCGCGTTCGGCCGGAGTGAATCCGCCCAGTTCGGGCCAGCGTTCCTTGATGGCCGCCGTGCAACTGCCGCAGGGCGTGATCAGGTAGTCATAGCTTTTGTCGGCCAGGAGGGCCAGATTCCGGCGCACCTGTTTTTCAAAACTTTTGGTGTCGCCGGAGGCCAGGGCAGGCAGGCCGCAACAGGTGAAGTCCGACGGCATGCTGATGCCCACGCCGTGATGCCGGAGCGCCTTGATGCACGCTTCGCCGACCTTGGGATACAGGCGGTCGACGGCACAGCCGGGGTACAGGACGACCTGCGGCTTGTTCGTGTCGGGCGGCGTGTTCAGATCGGGGTAGGTCTCGTGCAGCGATTTGGCCGGCAGGGACTGGAGATGGCGGTCGCCGATGAGCGCGGCCAACAGCGGCGCTTCAACCGAGTTCTGGGCGGAATCCCGCACTTCGCGGAACACGAGGCGCTGACAGGCCGAACCCACCTTCATGGCCAGATCGAATTTTTTGGGATTGGGCAACAGTTTGCGGAAGATGAGTTTTTTGACCGGCGAGAGGCCCAGGTATTCGGTCACGAGCGCGCGGGCTTTGAGGAAAATGTTGACCGTGGGTGTGGCCGAGGGGCAGTTGGCCTGGCATGAGCCGCACAACAGGCAGCGCTCCAGGCGATCGGCCAGGCCGGGCGCGTCGTCCAGCAGTTCGTCCGCCATGTTGGCGAGCAGGGCGAGCTTGCCCCGGCTCACGTCGAACTCTCTGTGGGTTTCGCCGTACATGGGACAGTAGTGCTGGCAGAACCCGCAGCGCATGCATTTGGAAATGCCGGCGTCGAGTTCTTTAAGTCCTTCCACAAGGTGGCGCAGATCGTCCATAGCTTCAGACTCCGATGACCTTGGTCGGATTGAACAGGCTTTTCGGGTCACAGACCCGGCGGAGGCGGCGCGAGAAGCAGATGTTGCCCATGCCCACGCCCATTTCCATCCAGTGTTTCTTGGCCGTGCCGATGCCGTGTTCGCCGGACAGGGTGCCGCCGTGGATCAGCGCCGCTTCGAAGATGAAGTCGGCCGCTTTGGCCGCGCGTTCGTTTTCGTCCGGGTTGCGGCGGTCATACAGAAGATTGGGATGCATGTTGCCGTCGCCCACATGCCCGCAGGTGCCGATGGGGATGTCGAATTTTTTGGAAGCTTCGGTGATCGAGGCCATCATGGCCGGCACCTTGGAGCGCGGCACCGTGACGTCTTCGGACAGCACCGAGGGTTTGGCGCGGGCCAGAGCGCCGAAAGAGCTGCGGCGACCTTCCCACAGCTTGGCTTTTTCTTCTTCGTCCGAGGCTGTCTTGATTTCGCGCACCTTGCCGGAGCGCAGTATTTTTTCCACAATGGCGGCGTCGTCTTCCACCTGGGCCGGGTGTCCGTCGACTTCGATGAGCAGCACGGCCGCGGCGTCGCGGGGCAGCCCCGCATGAATGAAGTCTTCCACGCAGTTGATGACCAGGTTGTCCATGAGTTCCAGGGTACAGGGCACCACATGGGCCGCGATGATGCCGGAAACGGCCTCGGCCGCGCCCTGCAGGTCGTCGAAAATGGCCATGATCACCTTGGAGGCCTTGGGCGGGGGCACGAGCTTGAGGATCAGCTTGGAGATGATGCCCAGCGTGCCTTCCGAGCCGATCATGAGCGCGGACAGGTCATAGCCTGTGGCGCATTTGACCGTGCGGGAGCCGGTGCTGACCAGTTCGCCCTGGAAGTCGTAAAAGTCCATGCCCATGACATAGTGCTTGGTCACGCCGTATTTGAGGCCGCGCAGGCCGCCCGCGTTTTCGGCCACATTGCCGGCGAGCGTGGATATGTTCTGCGAACCGGGGTCCGGCGGGTAGAACAGGCCGCGCTTGAGCATGGCTTCCGCGAACTGCTGCGTGATCACGCCCGGTTCGACCACGGCGTAGAGATCGTCTTCATGCACTTCGAGAATTGTATTCAGGCTGACCGTGCTGATGACCACCGAGTCCGTGCTGTCGGGCGTGGCGCCGCCGGAGAGGCTGGTGCCCGCGCCGCGCACGGTCATGGGCAGATCGTTCTCATAGCACAGCTTGACGAGCCGGCCGAGCTGCTCGGTCTTGTCCGGGCAGAGAACCGCAGCCGGAACGACCGCCGGGACGACGGTGGCATCGTACGAATAACTCTGGCGATCGGTTTCGCTGGTGAGCACATTGCCCTTGCCGACGACCTTTTGAAATTCTTTGAGCAGAGATGCCTTGACCATGTATACTCCCTTGCGTGTGAGCTTCAGGTATGCCCGCAAACAGCGCGTGATCTTTCCCGGCCGGGCGCGTTACAGCGAAATCTGGCAAACTGTCATGGCACAGCCATGTTCTTCGTGGACACAATCGTAGCGGCAGCGCCCCCTCGGGGAGGCCGGAGCATGCAAAAAACCGCGCCCAGGCGCTGCAATTGCAGACAAAGCCAACGCTGCGGCCTTGCCCGCAATCCGTTGCGCAACCGGTGAAGGGCAACGATGAGGGCAGCCGCCGGGGCCTGGCAGGTTCCGGATGGCAACGGCAGCCGGAATTTATTTTTCTTCCACGCTCAAAGCGCCTTCGTTGCACACTTCGACACAGCTCATGCAGCCCAGGCATTCGCCTTCCTGAACCGGCACGGCCTTGCCCTGCTTGACTTCGTAAACTTCGACCGGGCAGGCGTCCATACAGTCGCCGCAACCGAGGCATTTGGCCTGATCAACAGTCACTTTCCAACTCATCATCATTCTCCGTTTTAGAAGGTTGCGCCGTGCACAAAGCGGCGTCCGCCATGTGCGGTCAAAGTCCGAAAGAAGCGTTTATTCCGCCTTCTCCTGCATGTATTGCCGCAACGCCTTGGCCAGTTGGTCCGGGCAGGAGGTTGGCTTTTCTCCGCAACGAATACCGGACAACAATGCGGCGATCTCATCGGCTGACCGGCCTTCGACCAGTCTGGCGATGCCTTGTGCGTTGCCGTGGCATCCGCCCTCAAAGTGTACTGTATGTACCGCACCATCAGGAGCTACGTCAAATGATATGGATTGTGAGCATACGCCGGAAGGGCGGAAAGTTGTCATGGATCTTTCTCCGGTGGGATAAGGTGTCGTTTCGGGCCAAGCCTTGATCGCATGCCGGCGCGCATGCGACCGGGATGGCATGCTGATGTGTAACCCGAGCCGTCATTCCCCGCAAGAACCCCGGAACGAATTTTTCAGGCGCGGGATCGGGCCAGACAGTGCAGCCAATACGCCTGCCCCAGACTGATGCCGGCATCGCCCGGCGGCAGGGCGCGCGCAAACAGGGGTGTAAGCCCCTGCTTGCGCAACAGCGCGGGCAGGGCGGCGGCCAGGATGCGGTTGTGCAGCACGCCGCCGCCCAAAAGCACGCGGCGCGGCCCATGACGATCGGCCGCGATCGCGGCCAGGCGCGCCAGTCCGTTCGCCAAATCCAGATGCGCGCGGCGGGCCAGGATGCGCGCGTCCTGCCCCTGCCGGGCCTGAACGGCCAGACGGGCGAACAGGGCGTGGACATCCAGCTCCCACCGATCGTCGTGTTCCAGAATATCCGTGCCCGGCGGAGGATCGGCCAGCCGGGCCAGTTGTCCGGCCTGATCCTGGCGCAAAGCCGCCAGCGTTTCCAGGCAAATGGCGGCCTGGGCCTCGTAGCTGATGCAGGCGCACAGGCCGAGCAGGGCGGCTACGGCATCAAGAAAGCGGCCGCAGCTTGAGGTCAGCGGGCTGATGCCGGCGGCGAGGAGATCACGGACAGCCTGATCCTTGCGCGCATGGTCGCGCATCCAGGGCCAGGCATGGCCGTCGTCCATGTCGCTCGCCGTCAGGAGGGCGCGGGCGATGCGCCAGGGTTCGCGCGTGGCCGCGTCGCCTCCGGGCAGGGGGAAAGGGCGCAGGCGTCCGAGGCGTCTGTCGTCGTCCGGCCGCTTGGGATTGATCAGCAGCAGTTCGCCACCCCAGACGGAGCCGTCGTCCCCGTATCCGGCCCCGTCCAGAATCAGGGCCAGAGCCGGTTGCCTGAGCGCGTGTTCGGCCAGAACGCTGTAAGCATGCGCCCGGTGGTGCTGGAGACGGTACAGGGGAAGACCGCTGTCGCGCGCGGCCTGTTCCGCCCACAGGGCCGTGAAGGCGTCGGGATGCGTGTCGCAGATCATGGCTTCAGGCCGGATGCGGAGCAGTTTTTCCAACTGTCCGGCGCTGGCCCGCATGAAATCCAGGCCCTGCGCCGTATCCATGTCGCCGTTGTGGCGGCTGACGAAGGCCTGGGCCTTCCGGGTCAGACAGACGGTATTTTTCAGATCCGCCCCCCAGGCCAGGACGGACGGACCGGATCGGCCCAAAGCGAGAGGAGCGGGCACATGGCCGCGCGCCCGGCGGATCATCTGCACCATGCGCGCTCCAGGCGAAGCGGACGGCCTTGCCACCAGGCGCAGCACCGAATCGTCGACTGGCGTGACAATGTCCCGGTCATGCAACAGCCAGACATCCGCGATGCCCGCCAATTTTTCCAGCGCTTCGCGGTTTCCGCCGCACAAGGGCTGGTCTTGCGCATTGCCCGAGGTCATGACCAGGGCCGGAGGCAGGGCGTCCGTCGCGCCCGCCCGCTCCAGTTCCGTGAACAGGACCGTGTGCAGGGGGCTGGAGGGCAACATAAGCCCCAGTTCGTCCGTATCCGGGGCGAGGTTGGACGGCAGGGCGCTGTTGTCCCGGCGGCGGCAGAGCACGATGGGCCGGGCCGGGTTTTCCAACTGCCGGATCGCATCCTCGGCTAGTTCGGCCAGGCGGGCGGCTGCCCGGATGTCGGCCACCATGACGGCCAGGGCTTTGTGCGGCCGGTTTTTGCGGTCGCGCAGCCGGGCGACGGCCGCCTCGGACCGGGCGTCACAGGCCAGGTGAAAGCCTCCTGCGCCCTTGATCGCCGCCACCCGGCCCGCCAGCAAATGAGCGGCCGCGCCCGCGACCGCTGCCCCGTCCTGGCGGCATCCGTCCTCGCCGGCGCCGAGCAGACGCAAGCGCGGCCCACAGTCCGGGCAGGCATTGGGCTGGGCGTGAAAGCGCCGGTTTGCCGGGTCGTGGTATTCGCGGCTGCAGGCCGGGCACATGGCAAAGCAGGCCATGGAAGTGGCCGGCCGGTCGTAGGGCAGATCGCGGATGATGGTGAAGCGCGGGCCGCACTGGGTGCAGTTGGTGAACGGGTAGTTGTGGCGGCGGTTGCCCGGATCGCGCATGTCGTCCAGGCAGTTCCGGCAGGGCGCGACATCCGGGCTGATCAAAAGACTCGTGGGAGACACATCCCCAAAAACATCCCCAGACATTTCCGGAAAAAGGCCGCCGGCCCGGACGCTGGGCAGGATGGCGAAATGTTCGCCAAACTCAAGGCCATCGGGCAGCGCCGTTTCGCGCACATGCGCCACCTTGGCCAGGGGCGGCTGCTGCCCGGTCAGGGCGCTGCGCAGCGCGTCCAGGGCGGCGGGCGGACCGCAGGCCTCGATCTGTACGTCACCCCCGGCGTTGCGCACCCAGCCGCGCAGGCCCAGCGCGACGGCGAGCCGGTAGACGAAGGGCCGGAAGCCGACGCCCTGAACCCGGCCGCTGATCAGAAAACGGCGTCTGGCATGGGAAACTGGCACGGCGTGTTCCATCTTTGTCTGGAATGGGAATACCCGGGCTTTGGGATTGATCCGCAAGCACAGCGGCGGCGGCCCGCCGCGAAACGAGGAGTGCGGCTGTGCCGCGCGTCAGCGGCTCCGCAAGGCCCTGGAAGGCGCAAGGCCTGTCGGCCTTGCGCCTTCAGGAAGCCGGACACCCGGCAACAACCGTTACCGTTGCTTTCTTTCGAACCTGGCGGGGTTGGCGGCGCTGCCGCCGCCCGGCTTCCTTGTCAATAGATGTAATTTTTGCCGGACTCTTTGTCAAAGGCTTTCTCTTGATGTGCTCGGCAAGGCCCGCGGCGGGGCATTACCAGGGATTGATCAGCGCTTCGAAATACGCCTGTGGGTGAGCGCAAGCCGGACAGAGATCAGGGGCATGCGCGCCTTCGAGAGTACAGCCGCAGTTGCGGCAATGCCAAATCACCGAGGCTTCGCGCTTGAACACGCGGCCTTCCTTGATGTTTTGGGCGAAACCCAGGAAGCGCTTTTCGTGGTAGGCTTCGGCTATGGCAATGTTGCGCATGACATTGGCGATTTCGGCAAAGCCTTCGTCATCGGCCACTTTGGCAAAGCCGGGATACATGATGGTATGTTCGTGATTTTCTCCGGCGGCGGCAGCTCGCAGATTGGCCTCGGTCGTACCGATGACGCCAGCCGGAAAGGCGTTCGTGATCGTCGCTTTGCCGCCTTCGAGGAATTTGAACAGACGCTTGGCATGCTCTTTTTCTTGCAGGGCTGTTTCTGTGAACATGTCGGCAATCTGGATCAAACCTTCATTTTTGGCCTTGGAAGAAAAAAAATCATAGAGGTTGCGGGCCTGGGATTCCCCGGCGAACGCAGTCACGATATTGATTTCAGTTTTCGTGCCTTGCAGGGATTTCATTATCGTTTTCTCCTGTATTGAAGGTGTGGAGCCGGAAGCGGGTTTTGGCGAAGAGGCCGGTCAGGAGGTGGGCGTATCGTCCAAGTTCGCATGGATTTCGCCCATGGCCACATACAGGCGGGCCAGAGCGGACAGGTAGTCGGCCCTGGCTCCGGTCAGGCCTGCCTCTTCCAGGCTCAGCTTGGCCTGGGCATCGAGCACGTCCGTGTTTGTGCCGACTTGGGCCTGGTAGCGAGCCACGGCCGCGTCATAGGCTTCTCTGGCTTGGGTTACGGCCTTCTGCGCGACCAGGATGCGTTTTTCCGCATCCTCGGCCATGAGCAGGCGAGATTTGATTTCGTAGGTGATTTCCTGGCGCAGGCTTTCCGCTTCAGCCTTGAGGCGGGTTTGGACAAAGCCGGCTTGGCGATCTGCGTACCAAGTCTGGCCCCAGTCGAAAATGGTCCAGTCCGCGCTGAGTGTGATCTGGCGGTCGCTGTAACCTGTGGCCAAGCCGGAGGAGCCAGAGGCTTTCCAGCCGCTGCCGCGCGTACTCCAGCTCAGGGATGCGCTGACGCGGGGATAGTAGCCGCTTTGCACCTTTTCCTTTTCTTTACCTGCAATATCGACAGCCAGCGCGGCCATGCGCAGATCTGGCCGTTGCCGGGAGGCGCGTTCCAGGCACTCGGCGAAACCGAAGGGAAACGGCACCGGGGTCAGGCTGCCCGTGTACTCAACCGGTTCTGTGACCGACAGATTGAGCAGGGTATTCAGACGCGCGGCCTGGGTTGCGCGCGTGTTTTCGGCCTGGATCAGCAAGGCTTCGGCGCTTGAAGCATCCACGTCTGCCTGGAGCAGATCCAGGTGGGGGCGCAAACCTTCACGAAAAAACGCTTCGGTCACCCGGCGCTGGGATTGCAGTCGTTCCAGCGCGTCACGGGAGCTGCGGACATTTTCCAGAGCTTTCAGATAGTCGAGAAAATTTTCCTGAACTTGCAGCACCAGGGCCAGATCCACGAAGCGGCGGTTTTCC